>Ga0209169_10000323_pt1 | contig 28787 bp, 26 predicted proteins | sample HubBroMetageWRM4_FD_188346 | JGI IMG/M metagenome (GOLD analysis project Ga0209169, IMG submission 188346) | Warmed soil microbial communities from the Hubbard Brook experimental Forest, New Hampshire - Hubbard Brook CCASE Soil Metagenome WRM 4... | ecosystem: Environmental > Terrestrial > Soil...
GGTGAAGGCGACAGCCGCGTGCGCTGCATTCGCCGCATCGGCCGCCGAGGTCTTGCCGGCGCCTGCCTAGAGGGCATGCTCGCGAGTCAGGCGCGTTATGTCGCGGTGATGGACGCCGACCTACAGCACGATGAGAGCCTGCTTCTCAACATGCTGGAGCATCTGCGCGGCGCGCGCGCGGACCTCGTCGTCGCCAGCCGTTATCTGCAAGGAGGCTCGGCGGCGGGACTCTCCAAGCAGCGCTCGCGCGTGAGCCGCGGGTCGAACGCCGTGGTGCGCCTCCTCCTTGGCATTGATCTGACCGATCCAATGAGCGGCTATTTCATGATCCGGCGCGACACCTTCGAAGCGCTTGCGCCTTCATTGTCCTCACAGGGATTTAAGATCCTGCTCGACATTGTGGCCACCGGGCGAGGCAGCCTGCGGATAATCGAGCTGCCGACCATCTTTCGCGAACGCCGGCACGGCGAAAGTAAACTCGACTCGAAAATCGCGCTCGATTTCGCCGCACTGGTGGTGGCCAAGCTGACCAACGACGCTGTATCGGTCCGTTTCCTAATGTTCAGCCTGGTGGGTCTTAGCGGTGTCGGCATTCATATGGCGATTTTGTCACTGGTCTTGTTGACGAGCTCTGGTTTTGCCATCGCGCAGTCGATCGCGGCCATTGGCGCGATGACTTGGAATTTCATACTCAACAACCTTTTTACTTATCGCGACGAGAGGCTTTCCGGCTGGCGATTTCTGACCGGCCTTATCCGTTTCCAGCTCATTTGCTCCATCGGCGCCGTCGCCAATGTCGGACTGGCGATCTTCATTTACAGCAGCACGAACATTTGGTGGCTGGCCGGTCTTGGCGGCGTGCTGATCGGGGCGGTCTGGAACTACGCCGTCACATCCGCGTTCGTGTGGCGTCCGGCTCAGCGCTAGTGCGCGATGTTAGCGCCGCTGGGCGCGAGGCGCCGAGAAGTTCGGCCACCGCCGCAAAAACGTCGTCTACCGTAATCGCCCGCATGCACACGTTGTCGGTGCAGGCCGTCTGCCGGTGATTATGCGCGCTGACACACGGCGAGCAGGCGAGCCCGGCATAAATGGCGCGCGACGGTCCGAGCGGCTGATAAAGCTTCGGCGTTTCGGGGCCGAACAGCACAACGGTCGGGAGGCCGGCGGCGGCGGCAAAGTGGGCCGGACCCGAGTCGTTGCTCACCATGAGCGCGGCCTCGGCATAGAGGGCGGGCAAATCCGTCAATGCCGAATGCCCGGCAAAAGAGATCGAACGCGGGTTTGCGGCAGCAAGCCGCTCGGCGCCGGCGCGTTCCTCCGGGCCGCCGGTAATCAACACAATGACGTCCTCAAACGTCGCCAGAACGCGGCCGATCAGTTCCGCATAGCGACTTGCCGCCCAGCGCCGGTGCGGCAGCAATTCGCTGGCATTCGGATTGATCAGGACAAGGCGATTTTTGCCCGGCTCAAACGGCGTGAGCGACCCGATGCGAGCGAGTATCCGCGTGCGCTCTTCCGAGTTCGCCGATCTGATCTTCACCTTGATCTGATCGTCGCCGATAAAGGTCTTGGCGTAGGGCACCGTCGGCGACGCCGCGAGCAGCGAATCGACCAGCGCGATGAAATTCTTGGCGATGTGAATGTGGGCGTTGTAGGCGACGCGATGGGTGAGCATCTCGCCACGGTAGAGCCCTTCGCCGTGAAAGCGATAAAAACCTACACGCCTGTCCGCGCCGCATAACCCGGTCAATAAAGCGGTGAACCGCGAAAAAAGCTCCAAATCGATTACCGTGTCGATGTCCATCCGCCGCGCCCACTGCAGAAAGCCGAGCGTGTCGCGCGTGAGCGCGAACATCGATTCGTCGGAGATGGTGTAGACGTGATCCCGTGGAAATGTCCCCAGGAGCTCGACCGAACCGGCATTGCGGGCAAAGACGACGAAAAATAGTTCGGCGTTCAGCCGCTCGCGAGCCTTACGCATGGCCGGTTCGGCAAGCACGGTACTGCCCATCTCGGACAGCTCGATGAATAATATTCGACGCTGCGGCCGAACTGCCTTGGGACGTAGCCACGCCAGTAGGCGCGAAAACACGGTCGCCGCCGCACAAAACGGCACACCCGCCTGCCGATCAATGCGGCGCATGGTGGCGATCTTCATCGGCTTCCTCGCCACCGCCCGAGCCCTACGCGCCAAGGAAGCGGCGCGCAGCGTTGGGCGCCCGTTGCGTGAGGTTTGCGAACGCCAACCGGCAGCCCACGCGATGAACTAAGCAACGAAACCAACGGAGAATCCGAGCGCGGCACGCTTGCCGCTCCTTAACGCTGATGTTATCTGCGCCACATGTCTGCAACGCCGATCGACAGCATACGCAACTTCGCGATTATAGCTCATATCGACCACGGCAAGTCCACGTTGGCCGACCGCCTTATTCAACTTACAGGCGGCCTGACCCAGCGTGAGATGGTCGATCAGGTCCTCGATTCGATGGAGATCGAGCGCGAGCGGGGAATCACGATTAAGGCACAGACCGTCCGTCTGAACTATCGTGCCCGCGATGGCAAGGATTACGTGCTCAACCTGATCGACACCCCCGGGCACGTCGATTTCGCCTACGAGGTCAACAGGAGCCTGGCGGCCTGCGAGGGCTCGCTTCTGGTGGTCGACGCGAGCCAAGGTGTCGAAGCGCAAACGCTCGCCAATGTCTATCAGGCGATCGACAACAACCACGAGATCGTGCCGGTGCTCAATAAGGTCGACCTGCCGGCCGCCGAGCCCGAGAAGGTGAAGCAGCAGATCGAGGATGTGATCGGGCTCGATGCTTCGGATGCCGTGCTGATTTCGGCGAAGACCGGCGACAACGTGCCTGAGGTTCTCGAAGCGATTGTGCATCGCCTGCCGCCGCCCAAGGGCAATGCTGCGGCGCCGCTCAAGGCGCTCCTCGTCGATTCCTGGTACGACGCCTATCTCGGCGTCGTCGTTCTTTTCCGCGTCGTCGACGGGGTGCTGAAAAAAGGCCAGCGCATCCGCATGATAGGGACAGACGCTGCCTACGACGTCGACCGCGTCGGCGTGTTTACGCCGAAGCGCGTCGAACTCGATGAGCTTGGACCCGGCGAGATCGGGTTTTTGACGGCGTCCATCAAGGAAGTGGCCGACACGCGTGTCGGCGACACCATCACCGACGATCGAAACCCGGTCGCGGCTCCCCTGCCCGGCTTTCGTCCGGCGATCCCGGTGGTGTTCTGCGGTTTGTTCCCCGTCGACGCCGCGGATTTCGAAAATCTGCGCGCCGCCATGGGCAGGCTTCGCCTTAACGACGCAAGCTTCACCTACGAGATGGAGACTTCCGCCGCGCTCGGCTTTGGTTTCCGCTGCGGCTTTCTTGGCCTTCTCCACCTCGAAATCATCCAGGAACGGCTGCACCGCGAGTTCAATCTCGATCTGATCGCGACTGCGCCGTCGGTAATCTACAAGATCAAATTGCGTAACGGCCAGGAACTGGAGATCCACAATCCAGTCGATATGCCGGATCCGAACTACATCGAGGAAATGCAGGAGCCGTGGATCGAGGCGACGATCCTGACGCCTGACGAATATCTCGGCGCGGTACTCAAACTGTGCCAGGACCGGCGCGGAGAGCAGAAGGAGCTCACCTATGTCGGCAACCGCGCGCTGGTGAAATACAATCTGCCGCTCAACGAGGTGGTGTTCGATTTCTACGATCGGCTCAAATCGGTGTCACGCGGCTACGCCTCGTTCGACTATCACCTCACCGATTATCGGCCGGCCGACTTGGTCAAGTTGCAAATGCTGGTCAACGCCGAGCCGGTCGACGCGCTCGCCATGCTGGTGCACAGAACGCGTGCCGAGCAGCGCGGCCGCGCCATGGCGGAAAAGCTCAAAGAGCTCATTCCGCCGCACATGTTCCAGGTGCCGATTCAAGCCGCCATCGGCGGCAAGGTCATTGCGCGCGAAACCGTGCGGGCCTTCCGCAAGGACGTCACCGCCAAGTGCTACGGCGGCGACGTGACCCGCAAGCGTAAGCTCCTCGAGAAACAAAAAGAGGGCAAGAAGCGCATGCGTCAGTTCGGCAAAGTCGACATCCCGCAAGAGGCCTTCATCGCCGCGCTAAAGGTGGATGTGTGAGTTGATGCGGGCCGCGCCGGCTTTCGACCTCTTTACCATCGGCCATTCCAACATTCCGATCGACCGCTTCGTCGCGCTGCTCCAACAAGCCGAAGTAACCGCCGTCGCCGATGTTCGCAGTGTCCCGGCCTCGCGGCGGTTTCCGTGGTTCTCGAAAAGCAATCTCGCAAAGCGGCTTGCCGGCGAGGGCATCGATTACACGTTGATGGGCGACATGCTCGGCGGCCGACCGCGCGACGCGCGCCTTTATCGCAACGGCGTCGCCGACTACGAGGCAATGGCAAGTGAGCCGCATTATCTGGAAGGGTTAGCTCGATTGACGGCGCAAGCGCAGTGTTCGCGCATCTGCCTGATGTGCGCGGAACGCGAGCCGCTGGAATGCCATCGTTGCCTTCTGGTCGCGCGCAGCCTCGCGGAGGGCGGCTTCACGATTGGCCACATCCTGCACGACGGGAGGCGTCGAACCGCACGCAGAGACCGACAGGCGGCTTCTGGCGCTTACTGGCGAGGGCTGCGACTTGTTCACGCCTGGACAGCGTGAGCGACTCGCGGCAGCGTATCGCCGGCAAGCTTACGCTGTCGCCTATCGGCGCCCGGCGAATAACGCCAAGAGAACCCTCGCAGCAGAGAGTAGATGATACCGGTCCGCTTTCGCTGGCTCCTTTTTGCGCTGCTTATGAGCGGTAATACGGCGCTGGCCGAGGATGCCAATTCGCCCGATCCGACGCCGCCCGGCACGCTCGAAGCGACATCACTGGCGCCGCTCGTCAATCCTAATGATCCCACGTTGCCCGCCCGGGAATTGTTTGGGCGAAAGGCGAAGCCGTTGGCCGGTCCGGCACACGCCATCGGCGGCTATGCCGACGGCTGCCTCGAAGGCGGCATAGAGCTGCCGATTACCGGGCCGGCATGGCAGGTGATGCGAATCTCGCGCAACCGCAATTGGGGGCACCCAAAGCTCGTCGCTTTCATTGAGAGTTTTGCGAGCAGAGCGAAGTCAGTGTGGAACGGCCTTCTGGTCGGCGATATGTCGCAGCCGCGCGGCGGTCCCATGCTGAGCGGTCACTCAAGTCATCAAATCGGGCTCGACGTCGACATCTGGTTCAAGCCGATGCCCGATCACGTCCTTTCTCGCGAAGCGCGCGAGTTCGATTCAGCGGTCAATATGGTCGCGCCCGACCGCCTCGACGTCGACACCGCGGTATGGACGCCGGCGCGCACCGCGCTCCTGCACGTTGCGGCGGAAGACCCGGCAGTCTCCCGCATTTTCGTCAACGCCGCGATCAAGAAGCAAATGTGCAAAGAGGCGGGACTAGACCACACTTGGCTCGCCAAGGTCCGGCCATGGTTCGGCCACGCCGAGCACTTTCACGTTCGCCTCAATTGCCCGCCGGACAGCCTGGAGTGCAAGCCGCAGGCACCAGCCGAACCGAGCGATGGCTGCGGGCATGAGCTCGATTACTGGTTTTCAGAAAGCGTGTTGCATCCAGAGCCGCCGCCCGAGGAACCTGGAAAACCAAAACCGGGTCTGACGCTCGCCCAACTGCCTCATGCCTGCCGCCGTGTCGTGACGGCTCCCTAGCTGCACCCGGCCTTATTGACCCGTCCCGCCGAAGAGCGTGTGCTGCAAGGCGCCGATGATGAAAATAAGTGCGAAGGCGCAAACGGCGAGGATCGCGGTAAAAGCCGGCAATTTTTGTACGGGCACCTTCATCAAAGGCGATGCTCCCGTCCAAAGAATATACGCGCCGTAGAAGCCGATCAGTTCGAGGAATCGCAGACCCGGCGCCAAGAGAAAAATCCCGGTGAGCCAGACCGGCGTGTACGAGTAAGCCGCCAGCTTGAATGCGGCGTTGAAATCCCGATGCCCGCCGAACGTGGGAGCCAACAGACGGATCAGCGCTCCGAGGCAAACGACGGTGGCGCACGACATGACGTAGCCGAATACGGCTCCGACCAGACCCGTCGCAAGCGGTGCGCGCACCAGACCCGCGGCCGGCACAACGATGCCGACGGCGCACGCACCGATGAGGCCGAACACAGCCGGAATAAGTGCCAACGGCGCAACGTAGCGGCTCAACAGAAAAGCCGCGTCGCCCGGCTCCTTTTCGATCACGACCCATTCGCCGGCGGGATCGGCAAGGATCGCGATAATCCGCCGCAGCGCGTTCATGCCCGTTGCGTCACGGCCGCGGCGCGGATTGCGGCGGCGCCCTTTTCCGCAATCATCATAGTCGGCGCGTTGGTATTGCCGGACGTAATTGTAGGCATCACCGAGGCATCGACGACGCGCAGCCGCTCCACCCCGGCCACCCGCAAGTCCCCGTCAACGACCATGAAGGGATCGCTGGCGAGACCCATTTTCGCGGTGCCCACCGGGTGAAAGATGGTGGTGCCGATATCGCCGGCCGCTTTCACCAGTGCCGCTTCGTCTTCGTTGCCCACCGCATTTCCGGGCAAATATTCGGACGGCGTGTACGGCGCCAGCGCCGGCTGCGCGACTATACGGCGAGTCAGAAGTATGGCTTTAGCGGCGATGCGACGATCCTCGTCGGTCGACAAATAGTTCGGCTTGATCATCGGCGCGACGGCCGGATCGCGCGACCGCAACCGCACATAACCGCGGCTGGTCGGCTGCAGATTGGAAACGCTCGCCGTAAAGGCCGGGAATTTGTGCAGCGGCTCGCCGAAGCGGTCGAGTGACAGCGGCTGGACGTGATATTGCAAATTGGCGCGAACCTGGTCGCGATCGGAGCGCGTAAACAAGCCGAGTTGCGACGGCGCCATGGTCAGCGGGCCACGGCGGAACAGCGCGTATTCCAGCAGCATGGAAGCAGGCCCGAGCAGCGAATGGTAGCGCTCGTTGAGGGTTTTGATGCCAGTCACCTTGTAGATGAGGCGAAGCTGCAAGTGGTCTTGCAGATTGGTGCCGACACCTGGACGATCCGCCACAACCGGAATGTCATGCCGTTGCAACTCGGCCCCCGGCCCTACTCCCGACAACATCAAAAGCTGCGCCGAGCCGATTGAGCCGGCCGACAGCACGACTTCGCCGCGGCAGCGCGCGCTACGGACTTGACCGTTTTGCCGCCACCGCACGCCCACGGCCCGCTTGCCTTCGAACAACACGCCTTCCACCAGGCAACCTGTCTCCAGGCGCAAATTGGCGCGACCTAAAACCGGCTTGAGAAAAGCCGTCGCCGCCGACCAGCGCCGGCCGCGCTTCTGATTGACGTGAAAAGCGCAGCAGCCTTCGTTGTCGCCGGTGTTGAAATCGGGCACCGATTTGATGTCGGCCTGTTCAGCGGCGGCGCGAAAGGCTTCGAGCAGATCCCATTGCACACGCGGCTCCTCGATGCGCAATTCACCGCCGACGCCATGGAGATCGCTCTCACCGAGGAAGTGATTTTCGTGCCGCTTGAAATAGGGCAGCACGTCGTCCCAGCCCCAGCCGGTGAGCCCGAGTTGGCGCCAATGATCGTAGTCGGCCGCTTGGCCGCGCATATAGACCATGGCGTTGATTGCGGACGAACCGCCGATCACCTTGCCGCGCGGGTAACCCAAGCTGCGGCCATTGAGACCTTCTTCGGCTTCGGTCTTGAAGCACCAGTCCGAGCGCGGATTGCCAATAGCAAACAAATATCCGACGGGGATGTGAAACCATATCCAATTGTCGCGGCCGCCGGCTTCGAGCAGAAGCACGCGCTTGTCGGCATCAGCTGAAAGACGATTGGCCAACAGGCAGCCGGCGGAACCTGCGCCAACGATGATGTAATCGTACTCGCCTTCGTCGGTCGTTGCTTCGCTCATCGCCGTTTCAGGGCCGCCGCGTCAGTTACGCTTCGCCGCCGCGGCGCGAAGATTCTGCACCTTGACGAATAGAATCGAGCCGCACTGAAATACCGACAAAACATTCACCAGAATAACCGCCGGCGCGTCGATCAGGCTGCCATACGCGATCCACACTGCCATGGCGACGAGCGCCACCAGGAGCCACGCCGTGGAAATGTCGTCGGTCGAGCGCGTGCGCCACGTGCGGATAACCTGCGGCATCAGTGAAACGGTCGACAAGATGGTGGCGACGATCCCTAGAGCGGAGATGGCGGCATGATCCATCAAGGCCTCCTCATTCCGGCGGAATCATAGCACAGCAGTCGCTGACCCAACGAGGCCACGCGCAACGCCAACGCGTGACGGCCGCCCAGGACGATGTTGTCGCCCCGCTAACGACCGCGTATGGTCCGCCTCTGTGAATGCGGCGCGCTGCGCGCGCGGCGCATAAGCCTGGAACGACGGTTCCATAAGGCGTCGATAATGGTGGCAGCCGGGCCGCTCCGGCGGCGCCGACGATTGCTTATTGGGAGACTCCGTCGTGCTTGAAATCAGGCGCCTCTCTGCAGCCTTCACCGCTGCCATCCTGGTTGCCACCGTCGCGACGCAGCCTACGGCAGCGCAGCAACAATCGATCCTGGTCTTTGCGGCTGCGTCGATGAAAAACGCGCTGGACGACGTCAACGCTGCCTTTACCAAGGGCGGAGGAGACAAGGTCGTCGCCAGCTACGCCGCGAGCTCGGCGCTGATGAAGCAGATTGAGCAGGGAGCGCCGGCAGATGTCTTTTTATCGGCCGACATCGACTGGATGGACTACGGCGCTAAACATAACCTCATCAAGAACGACACGCGGTTCGACCTGCTCGGCAACCGGCTGGTGCTCATTGCGCCGAAGGATTCCGCTATCGGCCAGGTGAATATCGGTCCGGGTTTCGATCTCGCCGCCCTTGCCGGAAGCGGGCGTATCGCCGTCGGCGACGTGCGCGCGGTTCCGGCCGGCCTCTATGCCAAGGCGGCGCTGGAGAAGCTCGGCTCATGGGCCGCGGTCGAGCCGAAACTGGCGATGGCCGAAAGTGTGCGCGGTGCACTCGTCCTGGTCTCCCGCGGCGAGGCGCCGCTCGGCATCGTGTATGAGACCGACGCCAAGATCGAACCGGCCGTGAAAATCGTCGGGACCTTTCCCGCTGACTCCCACCCACCGATCGTCTATCTGGTGGCGCTGACAGCAGCCGCTAAACCAGAGGCGGTGCCGTATCTGGCGTTTCTGCGCACGCGGCAGGCGAAAACAATTTTCGAGGGCTACGGTTTCAACGTTCTGGTTAAACCGGCGAACTAAAAATCGATTGCCGTGTTTGGACTCTCCCCCGCCGAATGGACCGCTGTCGAGCTGTCGCTTCGTATCGCGATTGTCGCCACGGCCGTAGCGCTGCCGTTCGGCGTTGCCGTCGGGTGGGTACTGGCGCGCAAGGAGTTTTGGGGCAAGACCCTGCTCGACGGCATCGTCTACTTGCCACTGGTGCTGCCGCCGGTAGTGACCGGCTATTTGTTGCTCATTTCGTTCGGCCGCCGGGGTCCGATTGGCGCGTTCTTGGCCGATTATTTCGGGATCGTATTTTCGTTTCGCTGGACCGGCGCGGCGCTCTCGTGCGGGGTCATGGGCTTTCCGCTCATGGTCCGCCCGATCAGGCTCGCGCTTGAAGCGATCGACCGGCGGATGGAAGAAGCCGGCGCCACGCTCGGTGCCAGTCCGTTGCTGGTATTTCTGACCATTACCTTTCCGCTGGCTTTGCCCGGCATCATCGCCGGCGCGGTGTTGTGCTTTGCCCGGGCGCTCGGCGAATTCGGCGCCACCATCACGTTCGTTTCTAATATTCCGGGTGAAACCCAGACCATCTCGGCCGCGATCTATTCGCTTCTGCAAGTGCCGAACGGCGACGCCGCGGCGGGACGGCTGGTCATCATCGCCGTCGTCATCGCGCTGGCGGCGCTGATTGCTTCGGAATGGTTCGCCCGCCGCGCCGGCATGCGTTTTCAGGGGGAATGATCGTGCTCGACGTAGATGTCGAGAAAAAGCTCGGCACTTTTTCGGTCGTCGCGCGATTTCAGGCAGCGGCCGTCGTGACGGCGCTGTTTGGGCCGTCGGGCGCGGGCAAGACGACGATTGTCAACATGATCGCAGGTTTGATCAGGCCTGACGCCGGCTCGATCACGCTCGATAAAACGGTGATGTTCAACGCCGCCGCAAAAATAAACCTACCGCCGTATCGCCGCGGTATCGGCTATGTCTTTCAGGAGGGCCGGCTGTTTCCGCACCTGAGCGTGCGTCAAAACCTTGACTACGGCCGCCGGATGAGCGGTCGCCCGCACGACATGGATGGATTCGCCCGTATTGTCGCGCTTCTCGACATCGGCCAACTGCTAGATCGGCGGCCGCGGCTTTTATCCGGTGGCGAACGCCAACGTATCGCCATCGGCCGCGCGCTGCTGATGCGGCCGCGGCTCTTGCTGCTTGACGAGCCGTTGGCCTCGCTCGACGCCGGACATAAGCGTGAAATCCTTCCTTACCTCATCCGCTTGCGCGACGACTCGAACGTGCCGATGGTCTACGTCAGCCATATCGCTACCGAACTGCGCCAGATCGCCACCGAGGTCGTGCGAATCGAAGCCGGCCGAGTGACGGCGGTTGGCGGTCTTGAGCTACTCAAGGAGGCCGACGCGCCCTGGCCTGAATAACGAAGCTCCGCTTTTGGCGAAGCCTGGTCCGCCCATTCGCGCATTGTAGGCTGCTGTCTCGCCCGTCTATGTTGCAGGTGCGATGGATCAAGTTCAGCCGCCGCCAGCGGTCAGACACACGATGGCGATCGGCGTATCGTGCGGCGCCGGCGCGGCACTATGCTGGGCGCTTGGTTTTGTCGCGGCGCGCCACGGCATCGACGTCGGCGTTTCGCCATTTGTACTGGCGCTGCATCGCTATGTGTGGCCGGGATTGCTGGCGCTGCCGTTTCTCGCCAAAAGCGGCTTTGCCGAAATTCGCAGCTTAGGCTGGGGCCGCGCTTTCACGCTGGCGATATTTGGCGGGCTGCCGCTCGCGCTGTCGAGCTACGTTGGTTACGTGTTCGTTCCGCTCGGCCACGGCGGCATCATTCAGCCGTCCTGCGCGGCACTTGGCGGATTGTTGCTGGCGCGCTTCGTGTTGAAGGAGCCGCTGCCGGCGCGTCGCTTGGCCGGCGCGCTGACCATTGTTGTTGGCCTGGCCGTGATCGGAGCCGAAGCGCTCCACACCATCGGCGCCCACGGCGTCGGCGGCGATCTTTTGTTTGTCGCGGCCGGGTGCCTCTTTGCGACCTTCGGTATGCTGGTACGCCGATGGCGCATCGCGGCGATGCAGGCCGTGGCCATCACGAGCGTGCTGTCGCTCGTTTGTTTGCCGTTTCTCGCTTTCACCTACGACAATCTGATCGCCGCCGGCTTCTGGGAAAATCTTCTGCAGGCGATCGTACAAGGCACACTCGCCGGAGCAGGCGCCACCTACCTTTTCACCCGCGCCGTCGTTCTCCTTGGTGTGTCGCGCGCCGCACTGTTTCCCTCGCTGGTTTCGCCATTCGTGCTGCTGATCGGATTCCTTGCGCTTGGCGTCGTGCCGACGGTTTCGCAGCTTGTCGGTCTCGTGATCGTTCTGATCGGCTTCCGACTGACGCAACAGGGATAAGCAAAAAGGCCGCTACGCCGCCTTGCGACTTGCCAAGAACTCGCCGATGCGATTGAGCGCGCGGAGAATATTCTCCGTCGAATTGGCGTAGGACACACGCATATAGCCTTCGCCCAGCACCCCGAAATCCGGGCCGCCGATCAGGGCGACGCCCGAGTCTTCGAGCAGCGCCGAGGCGAGCGGCTTTGCCTTCCATCCGGTCCGTTTGACGTTGGGAAACGCGTAGAACGCGCCCTTCGGCGTGGCGCACGAAATGCCCGGCAGTTGATTGAGCCCGTCGACCACCACTTGCCGGCGCCGATCGAATTCCGCGACCATCTCGCCGACTGCATCTTGCGGCCCGGTCAACGCCGCAAGACCGGCATATTGCGCGGCGGCATTGACACACGAATGCAGATTCACCGCGAGCTTACGCGCTTGATCGTAAAGCTTTCCGGGCCACACGGCGTAGCCAAGCCGCCAACCGGTCATGGCGTAGGTTTTAGACCAGCCGTTGAGCAAAATCAGCCGATCGCGGATCGAAGGATATTGCAGCAGGCAAACATGCGTCTCCCCGTCGTAGAGCATGTGGTCGTAGATCTCGTCCGACATGATCGCGATATCGGGATAAGCCTCGAGCCCGGCGATAAGCTTGTCGACTTCCCGTTTCGGCGTGACACCGCCGGTCGGGTTCGCGGGAGAATTGACGATAATGAGCCGCGTCTGCGGCGTAATCAGTGACAGCGTTTCATCGGCGGAGAACGCGAAATTATTCTCTTCGCGAATTGGAATAGGCACCGGGCGCGCGCCGGTGAATTCGATCATCGAGCGGTAAATAGGAAAACCCGGATCGGGGTAAAGAATATCGGCGCCAGGCTCGCCGAACATCAGGATCGACATGAACATGGTCGGCTTGCCGCCGGGAAAGATCATCACCGCGTCGGGCGAAACGCCGACTTTGAATCGCTTGTGGAGGTCTGCGGCGACCGCTTCGCGCAACGCCAGAATGCCGACCGCCGGCGTATAGCCGTGATGGCCGTCGCGCAAAGCCTTGATCGCCGCCTCGACAATAAAGTCCGGCGTGCGGAAATCCGGTTGGCCAATCCCGAGATTGATGATGTCGCGGCCTTGGGCGGCGAGTTCGGTTGCCCGCGCCAGCACGGCAAAAGCGTTCTCTTCGCCAATACGGTCGAAAGCGGAAATGGTCTTGAGCATGACGGATACTTGAACCCAATTTCCCGGGCGAAGGCAAACCCGGCGCTGAGGCTTGACGCTGCCGCCCCGACGGGCTGATGGAATGTTGAGTACGTGTATTCGGAAGTACCGAAACGAATTTCATCCGGACGGAATCTTTTAGTCTTTCACGAAATGTCTCATCGGCACGCCCCATGAAAGGATTAAGTCATGTCAAAAAAGCTCGTGCGATACCGCGTCAAACCGGAAAAAATCGAGGAAAATCAGCGCCTCATCGAGGGAGTGTTTCGCGAGCTGCACGCGAAGTCACCCGCGGACGTGCGATATTTGGTGATCAAACTGAACGACGGGACCTTTTTCCATCTGTTTGAGGATGGATCGAGGACGATTCCTACTCTCGACGCCTTCGCCGCATTTCGCGACGGCGGCGAACAGCGGCGGCTGGACGAACCTCAGCAGCTCGAAGCCACCGTCGTCGGCAATTATCGTACACTCGTTGAAGCCTAAGTCCGGCCGACATTGATTGTCCCGCAGCCACCACGACGCCAGCCGCATGTTCCCCACACGGAACAAAGGCGACATTAGACCGGATTTATGATTACACGTCCCGACGCGGGTCGCACCCCGCGTAAATCGACCTATCTACCGTGAAGACAAAGGATGCGGAGTAAGCCATGGCCCAGGGGAACGGCTCGCAGCGTTCGCGCCGGCTGCGCTCGCAATTGTGGTTCGATAATCCCGACAATCCGGGAATGACCGCGATCTACCTTGAGCGCTACCTCAATTACGGGTTGACCCGCACCGAACTGACCAGCGGTAAGCCGATCATTGGTATCGCCCAAACCGGCTCCGACTTAAGCCCCTGCAACCGTCACCATCTGGAACTGGCCAAACGCGTGCGCGAAGGCATTCGCGATGCCGGCGGGATCGCGTTTGAGTTTCCGGTCCATCCCATTCAGGAAACCGCAAAACGCCCGACGGCGTCGCTTGATCGCAACCTCGCCTATCTCGGGCTGGTCGAAGTCCTCTACGGCTATCCGCTTGACGGCGTGGTGCTGACCACCGGCTGTGACAAGACCGTGCCGGCCTGCATCATGGCAGCCGCAACCGTCAACACGCCGGCGATTGTTCTCTCCGGCGGCCCGATGCTCGACGGCCATGGCGACGACGGCCGCCTTTTAGGATCGGGCACCTCGATCTGGCAAGCTCGCCAGGATATTGCCGTCGGCAAAATCGATTACGAGGAATTTCTCGACATCGCGGCGGCGTCGGCGCCCTCGATCGGCCACTGCAACACCATGGGCACGGCCTCAACCATGAATGCCCTGGCCGAGGCGCTCGGCCTGTCGCTGCCCGGCTGCGCCGCGATACCGGCGCCCTATCGCGCGCGCGGGCAGATGGCTTACGAAACCGGCGTGCGGGCGGTCGAGATCGTGCGCGAGGATCTAAAGCCTTCGGATATTCTCACGCGCGCCGCGTTCGAGAACGCGATCATTGCTTGTTCGGCCATCGGCGGCTCGACCAACGCCCCTATCCACCTCAACGCTATCGCCCGCCACATCGGCGTCGAGCTGTCGATCGAAGACTGGGAACGGATCGGCCATGACGTGCCGCTCCTCGTCAACATGCAGCCGGCGGGTGAGTATTTGGGCGAAGACTATTATCGCGCCGGTGGATTGCCCGCGGTGATGCATGAACTTCTGGCTGCAAAACAGTTGCATGGCGACGCACTGACCATCAACGGCAAGACCGTCGCTAATAACGCGGCGGAGACCCAAACCACCAATCGCGCCGTCATTCGCTCCTACGGCGATCCGCTCAAAGCACAGGCTGGATTCAAGGTGCTCCGCGGCAATCTGTTCGACTCGGCGATTATGAAGACGAGCGTGATTTCCGAGGATTTCCGCAACCGCTACCTGAGCCGTCCCAACGATCTCAATGCCTTCGAGGGACGCGCCGTGGTTTTCGACGGACCGGAGGACTATCATCATCGTATCGACGAGCCTTCGCTCGAGATCGACGAAAACACGATATTGTTCATGCGCGGCGTGGGGCCGATCGGCTTCCCGGGCTCGGCCGAGGTCGTCAACATGCAACCGCCGGCGGCGCTGATCAAACAAGGAATTACTTCGCTGCCCTGCATCGGCGACGGCCGGCAGTCGGGAACGTCGGGCTCACCGTCGATCCTGAATGCTTCGCCCGAGGCGGCCGATGGCGGCGGCCTGGCCGTCCTGCAAACCGGCGACCGGGTGCGCATCGACCTCAACAAAGGCACGGCCGACATGCTGATTTCTCCCGCGGAACTCGCCGAGCGCTTCGCCGCGCTGAAACAAAGCGGCGGCTTCCATTATCCGGTGAGCCAAACGCCGTGGCAGGAAATCCAACGCGCTATGGTGGACCAATTGGCAAACGGCATGGTGCTGGAACCGGCGGTCAAATATCAGCGTGTGGCGCAAAAATTCGTGCCGCGCGACAATCACTGACTTTGCTTTTTTGGCTATTGGGCTGAATCGAGGCGCACCATGTCTGCACGTCCGACCGTTGCCGATAAGCGCAAGACCTTCCGTAAGCTCCATGAGACCGGTTGTTTCGTCATCCCTAATCCGTGGAATGTCGGAACGGCGCGTTATCTCCAGGGCCTGGGATTTAAGGCGTTAGCAACGACGAGTGCGGGTCACGCACACGCGCTTGGTTATCCCGATGGCGCACAGAGCCTTGACGTCGTGCTGGCCCATTACTGGGAGTTGGTCGAGGCGACTGACGTCCCACTCAACGCTGATTTCGAGAACGCCTTCGCCGACGATCCCGACGGCGTGGCCGTGAACGTGACGCGCTGCATCGCGGCCGGCGTCGCCGGCCTTTCTGTTGAAGATTCCCCTAAGTCTGACACGCCGCTTTACGACTTCGATTTATCGGTCGCGCGGGTTGAAGCCGCGCGGGCGGCGATCGATCGCGCCGGCGGCGACGTTGTGTTCACCGCCCGCGCCGAAAATTTCATCCGCGGCGTACCCGACCTCGACGACGTCATCCGCAGACTGAAAGCTTACGCGGCGGCCGGCGCCGACTGCCTTTACGCGCCCGGTATCAAGACGCGAGATCAAATCGAGGCGGTGGTGAAAGCGGTGGCGCCGAAGCCCGTGAATTTTCTTGGCAGCGGCGACTTCGGCTTCACAGTCGGCGATCTCGCCGCCATGGGAGTTCGCCGGATCAGCGTCGGCGGCTCGCTCGCGCGCGTCGCCATACAGGCCTTCATCAAGACCGCGACGGAGATCGCGAAAGAAGGCAAATTCACCGGTTTTGCCGGCCTGATGACAAACCAGGAACTGAATAAGTTCTTTGCCGAAGACCGCGAGAAGTTATCCTCATGACCGCGTCCGTTCCGCACCCGCAAACCGGGCAGCCGGTAGGAGCACCGGTCGAGCGGACGACGCCGGCGCCGCGGCCCGGCCCGGTGACGCTGAAAGGCCGCTATGGCCGCGTTGAAAAACTTCGCCCGGAACGCGCGGACGATTTGTGGCGGGTATTCGCCGGCCACGATCAGCTCTGGACGTACATTGGGACCAACGGGCCATTCGCGAACGCGGCGGACTTCGCGTCATATATTGCGATGCGCGCGGCGGCCGAAGATCCCTATGCCTACGCGATCGTCGACCTATCGGATCGTCCCGTCGGCCTTTTCACGCTGCTGCGCATCGTGCCGGACATGCGGGTGATCGAGGTTGGCCACGTTCTCTATTCGCACGCACTCCAGCGCACACCGCTCGGCACCGAAGCTCAATACCTTTTGGCACGCTACGTGTTCGAAGACCTCGGTTATCGCCGCTACGAGTGGAAATGCGATGCACTGAACGCGGCCTCGCGCCGCGCGGCTTTGCGCTACGGATTTGTCTATGAGGGAACCTTTCGCCAATACATGATCGCGAAGGGCCGTAACCGCGACAACGCTTGGTATTCCATCATCGACAGCGAATGGCCGGCGCGGAAGCAAAGCTTCGAGCGTTGGCTCGCACCGGAAAATTTTGACAAGGACGGCCGACAGAAGGTCAGCCTTGCCGCGTTGAACGCGCAGAAAGCGCTGCAAGAAGCGTGAGGCCAACATGACCGACAGACTTAAGGGCAAGGTCGCCCTGGTAACTGCCGCGGCCCAAGGGATCGGCCGCGCCATTGCCGAGAAGTTCGCCGCCGAGGGCGCGAAACTGATCGCAACCGATCTCGACCCGAACAAACTGCAAGGTTTGCGCGGCAGTCTGCACAAACTCGACGTGCGCAGCGAAAACGACATCGGGACCTTCGGCCGCGAGGTGGCGCGCGAATTCGGTCCGCTCGATATCCTGGTGAATTGCGCCGGCTACGTGCACCAGGGCACGGTGTTCGACTGCTCCGACCGCGATTGGGATTTCTCGTTCGATCTCAACGTCAAATCCATGCACCGCACCATCAAGACATTCCTGCCGCCGATGCTGGAGAAAAAATCGGGCTCGATCATCAACATCGCGTCGGCGGTTTCATCGATCCGCGGCGTACCGAATCGCTACGTCTACGGCACCACCAAAGCGGCCGTGATCGGGCTGACCAAGGCCGTCGCCGCCGACTTCATCAAACAAGGCGTCCGCTGCAACGCCATCTGCCCGGGCACGATCGAATCGCCCTCGCTCGAAGAACGCATCGCAGCGGTGTCGCGCGACACCAAACGCTCGCTTGAAGCGGTGCGGCAGGATTTTGTCGGCCGCCAACCCATGGGACGGCTTGGCACCGCTGAGGAAGTCGCCTACCTCGCGCTCTTTCTCGCCAGCGATGAAGCAAGTTACATCACCGGGCAGGCTCATCTCGTTGACGGCGGCATGGCGCTGTAAACCAAGCTGCGCGGAAGTACATGCGGCGCGCATAAAGTCCTTTTCCGAATCCCGCCGCTCGTTTAACTGCGGCTATGCGTTTTGCCTCGCCTCTCATTCCGGGAACGCTTGTCCGCCGCTACAAGCGCTTCCTCGCCGATGTGTCGCTTGAAACCGGCGAGGTCACCACGGTGCACGTGGCCAATCCCGGCGCCATGACCGGCCTCGATCGCCCGTTTTCACGGATATGGCTTTCCGATTCCGCCAATCCGCTGCGCAAGCTTCGTTACACCTGGGAGCTGGTCGAGGCCGATCTCGGCAGCGGCCCAGAAATTGTCGGGGTAAATACCGGACTGCCGCATCAATTGGTCGCCGAAGCCCTTGAGCAGCAACTGATCCCGGAGCTGGGGGACTATTCGTCGGTGCGCCGTGAGGTGAGGTACGGTGTGTCGTCGCGGATCGATTTTCTCCTGACCGCGCCGCAACGGCCCCCATGCTATCTGGAAATCAAGAACGTGCACCTGATGCGCCGGCCGCGGCTGGCCGAATTTCCCGACTGCGTGACGGAGCGCGGCGCCAAGCATCTGCGCGAACTCGTGGCCATGCGCATCACTGGCGCGCGCACGGTCCTTCTCTTCGTCATCCAGATCGGCTCGGCGGACAGCTTCGCCGTCGCCCGCGACATCGACCGGGTTTACGCTGAGGGGTTTAGACAGGCGCGCGAGCAAGGGGTGGAAATGCTGGCTTGGCGCTGCAACGTCGAAGTCGACGGGGTTGCCGTGGCCGCCCGGGTTCCGATTACGCTCAGCTAGCATTTCCCGGCACCGGCACATCGCTTGCGCCCGGCGCACGTATGCTTACATTCTGCACGACGAGCGGCTTGTCGCCGCTTTGAATGCGGCTAACAATTCACACCATGACCTATGTTGACGCGGCTATCGCGCCGCTGCGTAAAACCGGACAGATCAAGATCCACGGCGCGGCGGCCTTTGAGGGCATGCGCAAGGCCGGCCGGCTGGCCGCGACCTGCCTCGATATGCTCGCGAGCGAAATCAATCCAGGCGTCACGACCGACCACATCGACCGTTTGGTGTACGAATACGGCCATGATCACGGCGCCACTCCGGCAACCCTCATGTATCGGGGTTACCGCAAAGCCACCTGCACCTCGGTCAATCACGTGGTCTGTCATGGCATCCCGTCGGAGAAGCCCCTGCGCGAAGGCGATATCGTCAACGTTGACGTCACCTTGATCCTCGACGGCTGGCATGGCGATTCCAGCCGCATGTATGCGGTCGGCGAAATTCCCCGGCGCGCCGAGCGGCTTATCGAAGTCACCTACGAAGCGATGATGCGTGGCATCGCCGCGATCCGCCCGGGCGCCGCGACCGGCGACATCGGACATGCGATCCAAACTTATGTCGAGGCACAGCACATGAGCGTGGTGCGCGACTTCTGCGGCCATGGTCTCGGCCGCCTGTTCCACGACGAACCGAACATCGTCCACGTCGGGCGGCCCGGCGAGGGCCTTGTGCTCAAACCCGGCATGTTCTTCACGGTCGAGCCGATGATCAACCTCGGCCGTCCGCATGTGAAGGTCTTGTCCGACGGCTGGACCGCGGTGACCCGCGACCGCTCGTTGTCGGCGCAATTCGAGCACTCGGTTGGCGTCACCGACACTGGCGTCGAAGTCTTTACGCTATCGCCGAAGGGCTACACCAAGCCGCCGTATCAGGCGTGAGCCGCGACCTGCGCCCGAAGCGCCTGGTTTTCCGCCTCCAGCTCCGTAATGCGCGTCTGTAGCTGCGCGACCGCCGCCTGGATCACATCCATCGTGTAACGCGGCGTGATGTGCTGCGGGCAATTCCAGTCAAACGTTTCGAGGTGCAGCAAACAAGCGCGCTCGAGCTTGGCCTTATAGCCGGGCACGGCGAGCCGCGCGGCCAGTTCGGAATCAGCCGCGATGCTTCGCATTTCGACATGCGCAAGAATCTTAAGACGCGCCTGGTTTGGATAGTCCACCAGGATCAGCGCGGCGCGATCGTCCGCGGCAACATTGCCGACACTGATGTATTGCAGATTGCCGCGAAAGTCGGCGAAGCCCAGCGTCTTCTCATCGAGCACCTTCAGGAAACCGGCCGGGCCGCCGCGATGCTGAACATAGGGCCAGCCGGTTTCCGAAACCGTCGCCATGTAGAAACTATCGCGCTCCGCGATGAACGCTACCTCGTCGTCCGTGAAGCGATCGAAGGTGCGATGACCCTTGAACTTCTCCCACATTTCACGGCTGCCGTTGGCGGCCTGCGCGGCGCGCACGCTCGGCGTCGAGGCAATATCGAGAAATTTGTAGCTCACGGGCAACCTCCCGTTTCTATATGAATATATGAATATTCGAAGTGTTGCCTACCAGGCCGCTTCGAGGATTTGCATGACATCGTCGGGCGACCGTATCGGTTGCGGGTTTGTCCTCACCCAGATATTGCGCATCGCCGCCTCGGCGATTTTGGGAAGCTGCTCACGCTTGACGCCGACGTCGCGCAGCGTCCTCGGCAACTTCAGCGCGGCAACAAACTCGGCTACCGCGTCCGAAGCCGGCATGCCGGGGCGGCCGAGCGCTTGCGCGATCAGCCGCTGTTTTTCCGCAGTGGCGCCCTCATTGTATCGCAACACATGCGGCAGCATCACGCACGAGGTGTAGCCGTGCGGGACGTCGGCAAACGCACCGAGCACATGGCCGATGCCGTGGCTTGCTCCGTAATTGACCCGGGCAATCGATGACGCGGCAAGCCACGACGCTTGCTGACACTGCAAGCGCGCTGCCAGCTCATCCGGCCGCGGCAGCGCTTGGGCGAATAACCGTAGCGCGTGCAGCGCGAGACCGTCGCAATAAGGATGCGCCTCAATCGAGCAGAGCGCTTCCACCGCATGATCGACGCCGCGCACTCCGGTCGAAAGCCACAGCCATGGCGGCGTATAGAGCGTTGCTTCCGGGTCGAGAATGACGGACCGCGCGCCAATGTCCGGACCGATGAACGAGTGCTTCTGGCGGATGCGTTCGTCGGTAATGCCTGCAAGATTGGAAAATTCAGCGCCGGACAGGGTCGTCGGCACGACAATCTGCCGAACCGGCGACGGCCGAATGTCAGGGACGTGGCGCTTGCCGTCAGCAGTGACCGTGGCATGCAAGCCATCCAGCGCCTCTGGGGAATCGACGTTATACGCGAGGCAGATTTGCAGGACCTTGACGGTGTCAATCGCGGTTCCACCGCCGACGGTCAATATCAGGTCCGGCGCTGCCGCACGAACCGCGCGAGCCGCAGCGATGACGCTTTCCCGCGGCGAATGCTGGACGCAGCCGTCGAACAGCCCGGCGTAATGGCGGGGGCCAAGCGCTTCGGCGATAGCGGACACGACTGGTGTGTTCCGCGCCACGCTCTTGGCCGCGACTATGAAGACTCTTGTCGCGCCGACGCGAGCCATTTCCTCGACCGCCGCAGCCGCGGCCGGGCGGCCAAAAACAACGCGCTCCAGCGGAAGATAGGCATAGCTGCCCGCCTGAGACACTTGCATTCCTCCCTGGTTTCGCACCGGAACCGTACCCCGCCGCGGCGGGAATTATCTCTCAGCCGATTGCAAAATACCGCAATCAGGTCATCTTGGAGCCACCAAACCGCGGGCGGGGCGCCCTTGTCGGCTTGGATGTGCTTTGGACCTCCCATGGAGAAAAAGCGCGAGCGCGACGGCGGGTTGGCCGAGGGCTCGCCGCATTATTACGGCCACCGGGCCCGCTTGCGCGAGCGCTTTCGCGAGGCCGGCGCCGATGCGCTGTCGGATTATGAACTTCTCGAGGCGGTATTGTTTCGCGCCCAGCCCCGGCGCGACGTAAAGCCACTGGCCAAGACGCTGATCGCCACATTCGGCTCTTTCGCGGAAGTCATTTCCGCGCCGGTGCCTCGTCTTCGTCAGGTCAAGGGACTTGGCGACGCCACCATCACCGAGCTGAAACTCGTGCAGGCGGCGGCGAGCCGGCTGCTGCGCGGCGAAGTGAAGAAGCGGACAGTGCTTTCATCATGGTCGGCCGTGCTCGACTATTGTCGCACCGCGCAAGCCTTCGCCGATCGCGAGGAGTTCCGCGTTCTTTTTCTTGATAAGCGTAATCAGCTCATCGCCGACGAGACGCAGCAAATCGGCACGGTAGATCACACACCGGTTTATCCGCGCGAAGTGGTCAAGCGGGCGCTCGAACTATCGGCGACCGCGATCATACTGGTGCACAATCATCCTTCGGGCGACCCGACGCCGTCACGCGCCGACATTCAGATGACGCAACAAATTATCGCTGTGGCCAATCCGCTGGGCATTTCGGTGCATGACCACATCATCGTTGGCAAGGAGGGCCACGCGAGCTTGAAGGGGCTGAAGCTGATCTGACCCGGGGTCGTCCGATTCGTGAACCTCGCTCACGATTATCGAAGCGGGCCATGGGCGGAGGCATATGGCGGCGGCCTGCATCGTTCTTTATATTCATCGGGCAGACTGGCGGATGAACGCCGTCCGATAATGTAGTTGTGAGCATGTCGGAGAGCGGACGTGCAGGTTAAAGACTTCATGACGCGCCGGGTGGTGACAATCACGCCCGACACGACATTACTCGCCGCGGCCAAATTGATGCTTGAACATCGCGTCGGCGGATTGCCGGTACTCGATGCGGCAGACCGCGTCATCGGTGTTTTCAGCGAGAGCGATCTTTTGCGCGAAGAGGGCGAGGAAGGCTCGCCGTGGCTGGATATTATGGTCGGACAGGACGAGAAACCTGCCGCATCGTTGCAGCTCGACAAGCGCAAGGTCGCGGACATCATGACGCGGAAGCTCGTCACTATTGCTCCGGACGCATCGATCGCTGAAGCGTGTCGCCTGTTGCACGACCATCGCTTGCGGCGATTGCCGGTGGTCGAGAACGATCAGCTCGTCGGCATAATCGCGCGCCCCGACCTGGTGCGCGCTGTTGCTGAGTCGGCCGACAAAGCTTATTCCGCGCCGCCGCGCGACGCCTGCGTCGACGAGCGTCTTGCTGAAATGGAACGGCAGATTTGGCGTAACCGGGCGCGGGGTGGCGTACGGCCGTTTTAAGAATTTATAATTCTATTGCCGCGGTGTCCGGCGCATTTCGACACTTCGTCTATGATCAGGTCGCGCCATGAACACCAGCTCTGCTTCGGCCAAAGCTCCCCCCAGCTTTCTCTGGGGCGTTTCGACTTCAGCCTATCAGATCGAAGGCGCCGCCCATGAGGATGGCAGGGGCTTAAGCATCTGGGATACATATTCACGGATTCCCGGCAAGATTAAGAACAACGATACCGGCGACGTCGCCTGCGACCACTATCATCGCTACCGCGAGGATGTGGCGCTGATGCAGGAATTCGGGGTCCAGGCCTACCGGTTTTCGGTAGCGTGGCCGCGGATCATGCCGGAGGGCCGCGGCGCGATCAACAAAGCCGGGCTTGCCTTCTACGATCGCCTCATCGACGCGATCCTTGCCGCCGGCATCGAGCCGTGGCTTTGCCTTTATCATTGGGATCTGCCGCAGGCGCTGCAAGACCACGGCGGCTGGACTAATCGCGATTGCGCGCAATGGTTCGCCGACTACACCGATGTGGTCGCGCAGCATTACGGCGACCGGGTGAAGCGCTTTGCCACCGTCAACGAACCCAGCGTCTTCACGCTGTTCGGCTTCGCGCTCGGCGGTCAAGCGCCGGGCATCGTCGACCGCGCCATGCTGCTGCGCGCCATTCATCACGTGAATCTCGGTCACGGCGCCGCCATCGACCGCCTACGGGCGCGCGTGAAAAACGCTTCGCTCGGCGCCGTTTACAATTGTCAGCCGTGCCGGCCGGCGATTGACACGCCGGAAAACCGGGTGGCCGCCGAAACACTCGACGCTTACTGGAACCTCGCTTTTCCCGATCCGCAATTGCGCGGTGTTTATCCGCCGCCAATTGCGGACTTGATGACGCCCTACCTGAAGTCCGACGACCTCAAGCACATCAATCGGCCGGCCGATTGGTTCGGCTTGAATCACTATTCGCCGAATTACGTGGTCGCGAGCGACAAGACTCCACTTGGATTGTGGTTCGGCGATGCGCCGGCGAACGTGCCGCGCTCCACCATGGGCTGGCCAGTTGAACCGGCGGCGTTCGGTGAAATTTTGACGAGGATGCACAAGCGCTACGGCCTACCGATATACGTGACCGAAAACGGCACCGCTTATGCCGATAAGCCCACGCCGGAAGGCAAGGTGCATGACGAGCCGCGCATCTCGTATCTCAAGGCCTATACCGCAGCGATGTACGAGGCGATGGCGGCGGGCGTCGATGTGCGCGGCTATTTCGTCTGGGCGCTGTTGGATAATTTTGAATGGAGTTCGGGATATAGCGAGCGCTTCGGGCTTGTCTACGTCGATTACCCCACCCAGCGCCGGCTGCCGAAGGATTCGTTTCGCTGGTTCGCGGACCAGATCAAGGCGAGTCGGGCTTCTTCGGTTCCGACTGTCTGACCTGATCGAGCGCGAACAACAGCACGGCAACGCGGGCGGTGGCGGAGCGCCACTCCGATAAACGCTGGTAGTTGTCGACCAGCCAGTTGAAAGCCACCTGAACCGTGACAAAGGCGGCGGAAGCTTGTGTCAACTCGCCAAGCGTCATGGTGCCGGCGAGATATTTCGGCACGCAAAGAAACCAGCCGAACACCGGCGCGAACAAAACGTCCGTCTGCGAAACGAACGTCGTGCCCATCAACTGCCAGAGCAGTTGTCGCCATCGCAACAATACCTCCGCCAACGCGCCCCAAACCGTGCTCTCCTGCTTTGAATGCTGGCCGTCCGCGGGACGACTTGCGGATTCGCGGATGTCATTGGCGGCCGCCAGAAATTCCGCTTCGGCTTGGCTCTGCATTTGAATAACGGACGGCAGGTGACGGCCGATCACCAGCATGCCGCCCGTGCAAGTCAGCGCATAGATGATCGCGCCGATAACGAGATAGCCTGGAATGGTCACGATCAGGCCGCCGGCGGCAACGGTCAGTCCGCCGCCGACCGACCAGAGCACGCTGGTAAAGACGCCGGCGGTCATCACCGAGTTGACCAAACCCAGCGTTAAATCGACCGGCGAATCGGTCGCCGATTTAACGTCGTAGGAGATGCGGTATTCGGCGTTCTTATATTCGCCGCCTACCGCTTCGATCCTGCGATAACGGTCACCGGTAAGCCAGTCGGTGAGAATATAGGTGGTCAACCATTGCCGCCATTTGCGCTGTGTGGTCATGCGCCCCCAGACCGAGACGACAGCTAAGCCGACACTCATGATCGCGAGCGGCGCGAACACCCCGACCTGATGCCACAGGGTTTCGCCGTCGCGGCGGGCGAGCGCGTTGAAGAAATCGCGGTTCCAATAATTGAGACGGTACTGCACGGCGAGCTGCAACACCGCGATGACCACGAGGCCGACGGTCAACGGCCACGCAATCATGGCGGACTTGCCGCGCCAAAATCCGCGCGCGCTCGCCCAGAACCGAACTAGCTTCGCACGATCCGAATGTTCGGGGTCCGCCATCGCCTCCCCTGCAGCGGCGTCAACGTGAGGCGCGCGCTGCGCCGCCACTGCCATTTGCCGGATCATTTCACGGTAGTGCCGGCGCTGTCGAGGTGAGCCGCTGCGACCTACATCGGCGCACACTGACATTCAGATGACCCACCAAAGCCACAGCGACCGAGCGGCTTTGGGAGTTTTTTTGGGATTTTCCGCTGTGGTGTGAAATTTATCATAACGGTCCAAAGCAACGGGCGTCGCCGCCGGCACCTTGACTCTTCGGCGATGAACTTGCTCAATTACCTAGGGTTGCAGAAGACCGTCGGGGGGCGGCATCCAAGCTTGAGGCTGCGCGGTGAAAACCAGCGCAGCAGGGAGGGGTGCCATGACTACACCTACAACAACAATATTGCCGCCAGAGACTTATGGTCCGCAGACCGTTACCTCGGGCGAAACGCTGCTGTCGCAGCACGCCCAGAGCACGACCATCATTCAAGACACCGGTGGTTTTTATACGTTCGGCGTGAACGACGTCGTCTCAACGACGACCGGCGCGCAGATCGGCGATCTTTTGGGTGATGGGTTCACCATCGACGCCACCAACCCTGGCGGCGTAGCAGTTCAGCTTGTCGGATCGAACGAAATCCTGGAAGGAAACATCCTGTCGGCTAATGACTCCGTCGGGATGGGCGGAGGCGATCTGGTCACCGGAAGCGGCGCAAACAACCTGACTATCGAAGGCAATACATTTGAGGGCACTGGGAATTGGCTCGCCTACGTCAACGGCGCTCTCGACACTTATACCGCATCCACCAACGTCAACTTCATCAACAATACCTTTACCGGCACCGCGACAGCCGGAGCCGACATATCCGACGATGCCGCAAGCGGCACCATCTCAGGCAATACATTCTCCGGCAGCGCAAGCGAGGCGATCTTTCTTGGCACCATTTCTGCCGCCGTCGCCAATGCCTTCAACGCTGCTTACGGGACGACCTACGTTCCTGTTCCGGGAACGATCACTGTCACTGGCAACAATTTCAGCGGTTGGGTGGGAGCGGATGTCTCGACCTACGACGCCAGCTACACCTTCGCCCACGGCGGTGCGGGCGTAACGTTCACAGATACCGTGACGGGGAGCGGACAAGAAATCGACAAGGTAACGGGCTGGACCGGCGGCACGATCAGCCTCGACACCGGCTTCGACACCGCGCTTTACGCGCTGCAGAACGGCAAGAACGAGGTCGACGTCTTTCTCTCGACCGGCGACGAGATCATCGTTCAAGGCAGCAACGTCAACGCCAGCACTATCGGCGCGATGCTCGACGCGCCAGCGTACCAGGCATCGATCGAGATCGGCTCCTATACGATCGGGTTCGTCGGCAACGACAACGATCTAATATCGATTGGGTCTTATGACCTCGTCGCAATCGGCAACGGTAACGATTCGATATCGATCGGAAATTATGACATCGTCGCAATCGGCAACGGCAACGATCAGATCTCGATCGGCTCTCACGACGTTGTGGTCATCGGCAACGGCACCGATCTCATTACCAGCGGCACCGGCGGCAACATCAGCGACGACATCATTAGCATCGGTACTGGCGCTAACGACTTTTTGCATGCCGCCAACAACATCGACAACAGCCTTATCATCTTCGGCAACGGCGCCGATGACCATATGACCGCCGACAACGGTATCAGCAACGATACCATCATCTTCGGTAACGGAGTTGCCGACTCTGTAATTACCGCGGTGCCTCCGGGTGACGGCGGCAGTATTAGTGACAGCACCATCGCTCTCGGCAACGGCGCCGGTGACTTCGTCGGAGCGAACGTGGACCTCAGCGGCGACACCATCACCCTGGGCAAGGGCGCTGGAGACCATGTGGATGCCTTCGCCAGCATAAATAGCAGCACTATCACCTTCGGCGATGTCGCGGGAAACACCGGGGACAATGTACTTGCCCTCGGGAGCATTAGCGGCAGCGATATCGCCTTCGGCAATGGTGCGGGGGACAATGTGCTTGCCCTGGCCAGCATCAGCGGCGACACCATCACCTTCGGCAACGGCAACAACGATAGCGTCACCGGCAGCGACGGCGGCAGCGACAAAATTACTCTGGGCAACGGCAGTAGCGATGCAGTCTCATTAACTGGTCCAAGTCCCGGCGGCGATTACGTCGCAACCGGAACCGGCGCCAGCGACATGGTGACCGTCGGCAGTCATACCAATCCCGACACTTTCGTTTTCGGTCTCGGTACCAATGGCACCAATTACACGACCGTAAACGGCGCCGCCGCCGGCGACGCTGTCGAGGTCCTTGGTGGCCAATTGGGCAATACGCTGGTGAAAGAATCGACGACAGACACGACCCTGGCATCCTTTATTAGTTCACTGGGACACCTGACGAAGGGCGATACCTATGTCGGTTCTAACGCGAGCGACACGTTCGTTGTGACGGAGACGGCCAGCGGGCAAACCGGCGCGGTCGAATTGACGGAAGCGTTCCACAACAGCGTGTTGGCGAACCACATACTGCATTTGGCCTGACGAAGGGTCTTCATCCGCAAGACACGCGGTGCACGCTGTTAGTCTCTGGGCGATGACAACTGCCCACGGCTCGCGCGCCGATCAGCGCCAGCCGAGACCGGGGGCTACGTTTTTGAGGATCGCCTCGATGACGTGGGCGTTGTAGTCGACGCCGAGCTGATTGGGGACGGTCAGCAACAGCGTGTCGGCCTCGGCGATGGCTTCGTCCGCGGCGAGTTGTTTGATGAGCGCATCCGGCTCGGCCGCATAGCTGCGGCCAAAGATGGCACGCTCGTTGCTGCCCAGATAGCCGATGGTATCACTCTCCTCGTCGCCACGACCGAAATAGGCGCGGTCGCGGTCGTCAACCAGCGCGAAGATGCTGCGGCTTACCGAAACGCGAGGCGTGCGAGTGTGGCCTGCGGTTTTCCACGCCTCGCGGAATTTCCGAATCTGCTCCGCCTGTTGGACGTGGAACGGGCGTCCGCTCTCGTCGATTTTGAGCGTCGAACTTTGCAGGTTCATGCCGAGCTTGGCGGCCCACTCGGCGGTGGCATCGGTTGCGGCACCCCACCAGATGCGATCGCGCAAGCCTTCCGAAAATGGTTCGAGCCGCAACAGACCCGGAGGATTGGGAAACATCGGCTGCGGGTTCGGTTTTGCGAAACCGTTGCCGCGCAGCACTTCGAGGAAGACCTCGGTATGATGCCGCGCCATATCGGCGTCGCTCATCCCTTCGGGCGGGACATAACCGAAATAGCGCCAGCCATCGATCACCTGTTCGGGTGACCCACGGCTGATGCCGAGCTGTAGGCGTCCACCGGCGATAACATCGGCAGCGCCGGCGTCCTCCACCATGTAGAGCGGGTTCTCGTAGCGCATGTCGATGACCGCGGTGCCGATCTCAATCCGCTTGGTCTTCGCGCCCACCGCCGCCAGCAGCGGAAACGGCGAACTGAGTTGGCGGGCGAAATGA
>Ga0209169_10000326_pt1 | contig 28695 bp, 21 predicted proteins | sample HubBroMetageWRM4_FD_188346 | JGI IMG/M metagenome (GOLD analysis project Ga0209169, IMG submission 188346) | Warmed soil microbial communities from the Hubbard Brook experimental Forest, New Hampshire - Hubbard Brook CCASE Soil Metagenome WRM 4... | ecosystem: Environmental > Terrestrial > Soil...
AGTTAGGAATCGCGATAGCTGCAATGATCAGGATGATTGCCACCACGATCAGCAACTCAATCAGTGAAAAACCCTTCTGTTGTTTCCGCATCTCTAGTTTCCCCTTTTTGGAACTCTTTGACGGGATTAACGTTCGCACTTGCCTGGCCAAACTTGAGTTACCGTAGTTCCGCTCTGAACTCCTCCAATCCCCTTCGTTGCCACACATACTCAAACTATAGTCTCTTCTGAAGCTTCCAGCGGGCTGCCCGGTGCCAAAATGCATCCATGCTCCTGACAGTTAGTGTCACTTTGGAACGGCGAAGGTTACCTTTCGACCTACAGGACATCTACGCCGTTACACCCATTGGCCCTAGTGATCAAGACCTGGCGATCAAATTCTTCGATGCGTGTACCCTTCTTCTGTAGCTTCCCGCCAGAAACCACAGTTTTCGTCCCACACGACTCGCCAACGATGGTCAGGACCCGTTTCATGCGACGCTTCTGACATACAATGGGCGCCTGCACCGCGCTAAACGGGAACTTAAGGATAAAGCAGAACCCGGAACAGAGACAAACCGGAACACTCCTGGAGAATAGGGCAATGCGCATCAAAAGCGCCGGTCATGCACTATTTGCGGCCACCATGATCGGCCTCGGAATCCTGGGCATGATTAAAGGCAATTTCACAGCGATATGGCAGCCCGTACCGAAGACTGTGCCAGCTCGCGAAGCATTGGCCTATCTCAGCGCCTTCATCTCCCTGGCATCTGGCATAGGCCTGCTTTGGCAGCGCTTCGCGGCCCCGGCTGCACGCCTGCTGCTGGCCTTTCTCCTGCTCTGGTTGCTGGTCTTGAGGGTTCCCGGCTTCTTCCACACGTTCACCGTGGAAGTTTACTGGCCGTGGTGCCAGACCGCCGTGTTCGTTGCGGCGGCCTGGGTACTGTATGCATGGTTCGCCACTGACCGGGATCGGCAGCACCTCAGTTTCGCCACCGGCGACAAGGGCCTTCGCATCGCGAGGGTGTTCTACGGACTGGCCTTGATCCCCTTCGGCATATCCCATTTCACCTATCTCGAAAACACCGCCCCGCTCGTGCCTACTTGGCTGCCGGCACACGTGTTCTGGGCGTATTTCACCGGCGCTGCATTCATCGCGGCGGGCGTGGCTGTGATCATCGGTGTGTTTGCACGGCTGGCGGCCGCGCTCTCGGCGTTGCAGATGGGATTGTTCACGCTGCTGGTGTGGATACCCATCGTGGCAGCGCCTGGCCCCAAGAGCGCCTTTCAGTGGAGCGAGACCGTGCTCTCTTGGGCGCTGACGACCGCCGCCTGGGTGGTGGCGGACTCTTACCGCGATCGGCCCTGGCTCGCTGTGAACAAGCGCTAGCACCCGGCGCCACGCAAGAATCGCTAGAGCTGGACCGCGAACTTTTTTCTCCCACCTGCACAAATTCACTTCGTTCTCCCGCAAAACTCAGCTATTCTCTACCCCGGGATGACCACGCTGCCTCTCTCCGAACTCCTAGGCGCCACGGTGTATGACCCGTCCGGCGCGGCCACCGGGCACGTGCGCGAAGTCACTCTCGCTCCTCAGGAAGATCGCAACCGCATCGCCTCGTTCATCGTCAAAACCAAGTCGGGCAACCGCATCCTTCCCTTCTCCGCCGTCACTACTATCAACGCGGACATTCACACCTCCACCAAACCCACCGACTGGCCCGCCGCCAACGGCTCTGAAGGTTTGTTCCTGCTCGAACGCGACCTGCTCGATCAGCAGGTCATCGACATTAACGGGCGCAAAGTCGTTCGCGTCAACGACGTCGACCTTCAAATCGACGCCATGATCGAAGCTGGGCACTCCCATGCCATCCTGCGTATCCAATCCGTCGATATCGGAGTCCGCGGCGCCATCCGCCGCCTACTTCGGGGACTCGCGCCCCGCGCCGCTCTCCACGTTTTGCTTGAGAGAATTCCTCCCCGCACCATCCCCTGGAGTTTTGTCGACCTGATCGAAACCGATCCCGCCCGCCGCGTGAAACTCAAGATCTCTCACGACGGCCTCGCCACTCTCCATCCCGCTGACATCGCCGACATCGTCGAAGACCTCGCTCCCGACGAGCGGGAAGCCGTCTTCCGCACCCTCAATGAGGATGTAGCTGCCGAGACTCTCGAAGAAGTTGAGCCCAATATCCAGAAGTCGATCGTCGAATCTCTCGACTCCGAGCGCGCCGCCGAAATCGTCGAGGAGATGGACCCCGACGCTGCCGCCGACCTTCTAGGCGATCTCCCCCAGGATCGCACCGAGCAGATTCTCGTCGAAATGAAGCCCGAGGCCAGTCAGGAAGTCGTCGAACTCCTCGAACACAAAGAGGAAACCGCCGCCGGCCGCATGACCACCGAGTTCCTGGCCCTACCCGTCACCGCCACGGTCGAGAAAGCTATCGGCGTAATGCGCGAGTTCGAAGGCGGCATCGAAACCGTCAGCACCATCTACCTGGTGGATTCCCACGGCACCCTGGTCGGCGCCGTCCCTCTCATCAAACTAGTCCTGGCGCAGCCCGACACCCCTCTGCTCTCGCTGATTCAGGAACCCCTCGTCCTGACCCATAAAGAAACGAGCGACAGCGAGGTAGCCGAACTATTCGACAAATACAATCTCGTAACCCTCCCAGTAATCGACGAACACAGCAAACTAGCCGGCGTAATCACCTCCGACGACGTAATCACCATGCTCCGCAGCAAACTGTAAGATTTGCTCATCGCAATCCCGAACATTTCAGATTGTCACCGGATGTTTCAGAGGTCATCCCGAGCGAAGCGAGGGATCCTGGTTTAACTGACCACCGCCCACTGATCACTGGCCAGTGTTTATAATCATCAGTTCCAAGGAGACCCCCTTGCCCTTCGACGACCTCCGCCAATGGATCGCGGCCCTCGACCGCGCCGGCGAACTAAAGCGCATCCGAACCGAAGCCGACCCAATCCTAGAAATTGCCGAAATCACTGATCGCGTAAGCAAATCGAAAACCGGCAAGGCCGGCGGCCCCGCCCTCCTCTTCCAAAACATTAAAAATCACCCCAACCAGCAACTCCTCATCAACCAGTTCGGCTCCGAAGCCCGCATGAAACTAGCGCTCGGGGTAAACTCCTTCGACGAATTCGCCGACCGCATCCGCGTCTTCATGGACCTCAAATCCCCCCAAGGCTTCCTCGACAAACTAAAAATGCTCCCGCTCCTCACCGAAGCCGGAAAGTTTTTCCCCAAGACAGTCCCCACCGGCCCCTGCAAAGAAGTAATCAAACGCGACAATTTCTCTCTGCTGGATTTCCCCATCCTCCAATGCTGGCCCCAGGACGCGGGCCGCTTCATCACCCTCCCCTGCGTAACCACCCGCGACCCGAAAACCGGAAAACGCAATCTGGGCATGTACCGCCTCCAAATCTACGACAAAAACACAACCGGCGCACATTGGCAGAGACAGAAGGTGGCGGCCGAGCATTACCGTCAAGCTCTAAGAAACGCCGCAAGCACCAAGTCTGCTGAAGGCGCAGGCAAGGACCATGTGGCGACGGGCGCATTCGCCCGTCCAGAGCGCGCGGATTTTGCGCGTGCAGCCGTGAACATAATGGCGCAAACCTCCGGAGGATCGAACCCAGCCGACGGTATTCACCCGAAAGGCAAACTAGAAGTAGCCGTAGCCATCGGCACTGACCCCGCCGTAACTTTCTCCGCCATCGTTCCTGCCCCGCCGGACGTCGAAGAATATTTGATCGCCGGATTCCTTCGCGCCGCGCCAGTCGAGCTGGTCAAGTGCGAAACCGTCGACCTGGAAGTCCCTGCCAGCAGCGAGATAGTTCTCGAAGGCTACGTCAATCTGGACGAACTCCGCCCCGAAGGCCCTTTCGGAGACCACACTGGTTTCTACTCGCTCGAAGATCTCTATCCTGTCTTCCACGTGCAATGCATCACGCACCGCAAAGATCCCATCTACGCCACGACCATAGTGGGTAAGCCCCCCATGGAAGACGCCTACATGGGGAAAGCCGTCGAGCGCGTATTCCTCCCGCTGATGCGCCTCACCATTCCTGAATTGATCGACATCAATCTGCCCATCGAAGGCGTATTTCACAATCTGATGATCGTTTCCATACGCAAGTCCTATCCCGGCCAGGCCCGCAAGGTGATGAACGCGATCTGGTCGCTGGGTCAGGCCATGTTCACGAAATGCATCATCGTGGTCGATGAAGACGTAGATGTCCAGGACATAGCCGACGTCACTCTGAAAGTCCTGAACCACATCGACCCCGAGCGCGACATCCAATTCACACTAGGCCCCATCGACTCCCTGGACCACGCCAGCCGGCTGGCCAACTACGGTTCCAAGATGGGCATCGACGCCACGCGCAAATGGCCGACAGAAGGCTTCACCCGGCCGTGGCCCGATGAAATTGTTATGGATGCGAAGACGAAGGCGTTGGTGGATAGCAAGTGGAAAGCCCTGGCAAAAGAGCTGGGGATCGACTGACTCTCCGCTAGCACGCAAGCTACCGCAGCGATCTGAACGCAGCTCGCATCTCCTCACTGAAGATCTCCGGCTGTTCCCAGGCCGCGAAGTGCCCGCCCTTGCCGGCTTCATGGAAGTAATACAGCGAGGGATAGGCCTGCCGTGACCAGCTTTCCGGAGCGCGATAGATCTCGTGCGGGAACACGGTGATGGCCACCGGCACTTTGATCTGATTGGTTTTCTGTGCCGCGGCGCTGAAGTTGTTGTTGTTATTTTCCCAGTAGAAGCGCGATGAAGAAGCACCTGTGCTGGTGAGCCAGTACAGCGTGATGTCGTCGAGTATTTCGTCGCGACTGATCACGCGTTCGGGGTGGCCGTCGCTGTCAGTCCACTCCGCGATCTTTTCGTACGTGAAGGCGGCGAGGCCACTGGGCGAATCGACGAGCGCGTAGCCGATGGTCTGCGGACGGGTCACCATCATCGCGCCGTAGGCTGCGTTTCTTCCGAAGAAGGTGCTGAGCGTGTTGTACGCCAGCCGTTCCTGGGCAGTCAGCGCAGTGGGCGCCGGATCACCGCCGTTGATGCCTTTCACCAAGTTCGGAGGAATCGTGGCCGGCATGGTGAGATGGATGCCGAGCAGTCCAGACGGCGCCTGGCGCGCCAGTGCGTCGGAGATGACAGAGCCGTGATCCCCACCCTGCGACACGTAACGTGTATAGCCCAGGCGCTTCATGAGCAGGTCCCAGGCCCGCGCCACGCGGTCGGGATTCCAGCCGAGATCGGTCGGCTTGCCCGAGAAACCATAGCCGGGGATTGCCGGGATCACGACGTCGAAGGCGTCTTGCGCGCGCCCGCCGTAGGCTACAGGATCGGTGAGCGGGCCGATCACCTTCAGGAATTCCAGCGGCGAGCCGGGCCAGCCGTGAGTGAGTATCAGCGGCAGCGCTTTCGGTTCACGCGAACGCACGTGAATGAACTGGATATCCACGCCGTCGATTGTGGTCACGAACTCGGGCAGCGCATTCAACTTCGCTTCGATGGTGCGCCAGTTGTAGCCGTTGCCCCAGTAGTGCACCAGTTCCTGCACCTCCGCCAACCGGATGCCTTGGGATTCGTCACTGACCGTTTCCTTGTCAGGCCAGCGCGTCGCCGCGATGCGTTGGCGGAGCTCAACGATTTGCTCTTCCGGAATGCTGATGTGGAACGGGCGGATCGAGTCACCTCCGACTGCCGGACTGGTTTGGGCGTGGCCGGGGACAACGAACACCGCAAGGCTCAAGACCGCCGCGGCGCCTAAGGCTAATATTGGACGCATCGTCGTTCTCCTCGTGATTTGTGTGAATAACGCATTCGGTCTCTGATCCACGGGAGCTTACAGCGCGCAGAAAGCTCGGGTCTGGTTAATACTACACACTTCCTGTCGCGGGTCGAAAGGTTGCTAGAAGTTTTGTTGGGGCGGGATCTGTGGGCGATAACAGCTCGCCGTGACGAATCCGGAGATACCCCGCGCTGTAGTAGCGGCCAGGCAAGGGTCGGGCAGGTAACGGATGAACATGGGGCCGAGTTCCGTGGTGCCCAGTTTTTGCAAAACCAGCAAAGCTGGGGCAGCCTCATTTGGGAATGGCTCTCGGCGAAGAAATGCTCATGTTTAGGGTCTTGACAAGGTTTTAGGCAAAAGACCTTCCGCATAAGAATCGGCAATACAAGTTCGACTATCGTCGCGAAATGCTCAGGACCCTCCCACGCCGTTCCGTTTACCATGGTATGGCTCTGCCCCATGCACGTATGACGACTACATCTTCGCCTTCAGCCACCACCAATGTTCCCGCGCCCGTTCCGGCAGCGGCAACGGGGGCGTTTCGCATTTTGGCAGCAGTCACTTTCTGCCACATGCTCAACGACATGGTGCAGTCCTTGCTACCCTCGATCTATCCCATCCTGAAGAGCTCGTTCGGGCTCAACTTTGGACAGGTCGGCCTGCTCACACTCACCTATCAAGTCGTCGCCAGCCTGCTTCAGCCATTCATCGGTCTCTATACGGATCGCCGTCCGATGCCTTACGCGCTGGCCTTCGGCATGTGTTTGACGCTGGCGGGAACCGCTACGCTAGCCATTGCCCCGACGTTTGGCCTGCTGCTGGTGGCCGCTGCCATCGTCGGGGCCGGCTCGGCCATCTTTCATCCCGAATCGTCGCGCATCGCCCGCATCGCTTCCGGAGGACAGCATGGTTTTGCGCAGTCGTTCTTTCAGGTGGGCGGCAACACCGGAAGCGCGGTCGGGCCGCTGCTGGCGGCGTTCATCGTGCTGCCGCAAGGTCAGCGTGGAGTCGCATGGTTCTCCATCGCGGCCATCGCAGGAATCTTCATTCTCTATCGCGTCGGCAAGTGGCGGTCGCACCATCTTTCGCTCGCCACTCCGACGCATTTGCAGGTCGAACCCCGTCATCATCTGCCGCGCCGCACCGTCATTGCCGCGCTCTTTATCCTTGCGGCACTTATCTTCTCCAAATATTTCTATCTCGCCAGCCTTACCAGCTACTACACCTTCTATCTCATCAGCCGCTTCGGAGTGTCGGTGCGCAGCGCACAGTTGCACCTGTTCGTGTTTCTCGGCTCCGCGGCTGCGGGTACATTCTTCGGCGGCCCCATCGGCGATCGCATCGGTCCCAAATATGTGATCTGGGGATCGATTCTCGGCGTGCTTCCCTTCACGCTGTTGTTGCCGCACGCCAATCTGTTCTGGACCGGCATCCTCTCGGCGATCATCGGCTTCGTGATCGCCTCCGCGTTCTCGGCTATCCTGGTCTACGCCCAGGAACTGATGCCCGGGCGCGTGGGCTTGGTCTCCGGTATCTTCTTCGGCCTCGCCTTCGGCGTGGCCGGCATCGGCGCCGCGGCGCTGGGCCGCATTGCCGACATGACCAGCATCGTCTTCGTCTATCGCGTGTGCGCCTGGCTTCCAGCCATCGGCCTGCTCACCGGCCTGTTACCCGATCTGGACCGGCAGAGGCCATGAGCATACTACTCGCCGAATCAATGAGTTAAGGAGAGAAGCTCACGTTTAGGGTGCTCACAAGGTTCGGCTGACTCTGACCGGGACCGGATTTGCCAACCGCTAGTAATTCCAGGAAGAGCTATCTTCTCCGGGCGGCGCAGTCGACTTCACGTAGGTCGCCATGCGATTTAGCATCTCCGCCCAGTAGAAGGCGTGCCAGCCATGCCCCTTCATCGGCCGTCCGAACGTGAACTCTGCTTCGTAGTGAGGGTCAGCGGTCTTCTTCAGAAAATCCTGATAATCGTAAACCGCAAGGTTCAGGTAGTAGTTATCCATGTCTCCGCAGAAGAAGTGGAGTTTGCCTACGATCTTGGGTCCCAAGGTCTGCCAATTGCGCTTGCTGTACTCGAGGAGGTCATAGCCGTTGTCGCGCATGTAATTTGCGACTGTATGGTCGATTTCGCCAGTCTCTTTATTCCAGAGCGGTACCGGATACCCATCATCACCGATAGGGCCATAGATAGCCTCCCACGCTTCGAATTGATAACCGGAGCGCCCGTGACTTCCAAGCACTGCCTCCCATAGGCTCAGATCGCGAACGGTAATGTTCACCTGGCCTTCAGTGGTCCGCCGCATCGGACGCAAGGCCGTCGTGAAAGGCCCTGAGGGAATGGAGAATGCGTTTGCGTCCTCATACACGTTCCCCATCTGATAGTGACGAAACGAGATCGGATCGGGCTGATAAACCCAAACGCCACCGAGAAAATCAGGATGATGAAGCTGAAACGCTAGCGTCTGCCAGCCACCGGTCGACGCACCTTCCATCACCCGCGCGTACGGCTTGCCAATCATTCGAAAGTGCGATTCCAGGTACGGAAAGACCTCCTCAATCATGGCATCCCCGTACGGTCCCTGATTTACCGAATTGACGGAATAGGAGTCCGGGAAGTACGGCGTTTGTTGCTCGAACGACACGGCAATGAACCGGGGGAAATGCTCGCCCGTCCAGGATTGATAGAACTGGTAGCCGCTCTCCAGACCGCGCACGCTCAGCTCTTGTTCGGTCGGCGGCGGCCCGGGCTTGGGGTCGAACTGAAAAGGCACGGAGTGCCCCATAGTATAGACGGTTGGGTAGTGAGCATTTGGATGTTCGTCATATCCCTTGGGCAACAGAACCGTGGCATGGATGTAGATTGGATATCCCCAGAACGCCGACAGCTTCTCGCTGTGAATACGCACATGCTTTACAAACTCAGTATCGGGATCAGCTTCCGGCGGCGGAATAATCTTATCGATCTTAATCTGAAACGTTCCGCCCGCGCCGAGATGAATTTTTTGAACGCCGCTGTATAGGTTTCCTATAGCGCTGTTGAAAAACTCCTCCCTTCCATCATTCATGTGAACCCAGATCGTGTGGCCGTCTGAGCGATGAACTTGCGTATAGACGTTGATGATGGCCTGCACGTAATAATCGCCGGCGGGGAATTCCGCGAGCGACTTGGGGAAGGCCAGCGTCTTTTCGTCGATGGTCACAGTTTGTTCGGGCTGGAGCTGTTCAATATCCATCCCAGCCATGGCTGGGCCATTCGGGTTAACTGCCAGCCTGGGTTCCGGCTCTGGCTTGGTGGCTACAATCAATATCAGTCGACCGGTGACCGGATTCGAACTCACTGCGCGGGAAAAGGAGATCTCAAACTTGGGCGCGCTGCCGGTTTCATGTGGCTCGCTGGCGGCCGCCGATGCAGCCGAGCACAGCAGCAAAACGACAACTAAGGCAAGAAGTCGGCGGCTGCCTTGCGAGCAAGCCAAATTAGATTCTGACAGTCCCTGCTGTTTCATCGCAGTCTCCAGTCCTTCATGAAGAGGACGCAACTTGAGTTGCAACGATTGTTGCATATGTTACAGAGAACTACAACGACGAAGCGTTCCTGTGACATCGGCCTCGGATTGAGGCTAGTATCACTCCAGCTGCATGCTTCCCGGCTCTACTTTTGTGATGGTTCGACCGATCATCTATTGTGCAACATTTGGTGCGTTTGTGATAAGTTTTCGGGAACAAGTCGCGAGCAGCATCCGTACTGAACCTGGTAGGTGCTCGCAAACTCTCGTTCAGGAGGATGAAACACTATGGATACGAAACTCTGCAAACTCGAAAAACAGCTCCGCTGGCTTAAGGCTTATGCACTCTTGTCGATGGTCATGTTTATCGCACTGATCTTCATGGCTGCCAAGGAACCGGCAAAGAAGGTTACATTTGATGAGATCGACACTCATAAAATCAATATCCTCGAAGACTCCGGCAAGGTGCGATTGGCGATATCGAATAGTGAACGGTTTCCCGGAGGGACTCTTGACGGAGTTGAGCTCAAGAGCCGGGTAGGCACGCGCGGAGCCGGACTTCTTTTCTACAACGATGACGGCGACGAGGACGGAGGTCTTGTCTATGGGGGCAAAACGGCTGACGGCAAACCGGATGCCTTCGGCACCATCAGGTTTGACCACTATAAACAGAACGAAGCGATCGGCATGAGCTATAGCGAGAGTGATGGGAAGCGCGAGTCGGGGTTTGAGGCCTGGGATCAACCGACCGTTCCGCTAACCCGTGCATTCGCTGAGCAATATGAAGCCATTGGGGTCATGAAGGATGGTCCAGAAAAGGTCGCGGCCATGAAGAAGCTTCAGAATGACCATCAATCTGAGCTGGGGTGGACTCCGCGCTTGTTTCTTGGCCGAACCAAGACAGACGATGCCGCGCTCATCTTAAAGGACACGAAAGGCAAACCGCGCATTCGGATTGCCGTCGATAGCGCCAATGTTCCATCACTCCAGTTCCTCGATGAAAACGGCAAAGTGACAAACGAGTTCCCGGCGGCCAAATAGTCGTACTTCTGTCATCCCGAAGCGCAGCGAGGGATCCTGGTGTTTGCCTTGGGCCGGCTGATCGGACGGTGCGGGCAGAAACCAAGGTCCCTCGCTGGGCTCGGGATGACAGGGCCTCAGAAAAAAGATTTAGGGAGCACCCAGCCTCACGGGAAAATCCAAGTTACCAAGGTTATGTCTCACCCGCCGGTTCTCAGAACGAGCCTCTCCTTCCGAGTGAAGATAGAGGATATGAGATTAGAAGTGCTTTCGCTTGTGTGGCGGCTTGACTGCTTGTCTTGCGTGCTCACTGTTCTTTCGACGATCCTGATAGGAAGACGATGCTGGACGGGCTGGGTGCTAGCAGCGGTCAACAGCCTGATTATTTGCGTCATCGGGTTAAGAACAGGACAACTGGGCTTGATTCCGGCGAACCTGTTTTGTATTGTGCTCTACGCGGTCAACCTTCGAACGTGGCGCAAAGCCGAGTTCTCCTGAGCCCCCGGCTCAAAGATGCATCTGTGGACAACACCAGTACACTCCCCTGCGCAGAGTCAATGAGCCTGACGGCGACTTAACGTCAACTACATGTTGCAGCGATGCCAGTTTCCAAATTGCCAGCGGTAACGCATCTTCAAGTGCTACTACCCAGCTGCCTACAAAGTTGCCCACGGTGCGATTCTTCATTAGAATTGCGACCGATCCCCAGGACTCGTATCTCCATCTAAGGAGGACCCATGGCCACAACCTCTCGGCTCCTCGGATCTCTCGCTTTTGGACTGTTTTGCTTTTCCGCGGTATTCGGTCAGACCAACCCTCCGCCGGCGGACCCACACGAGTTCGTCACTCGCGATCCCAGGATTCTTTCGAAGCCGGCAGAGCGAAGCGCCGCGCTCGATCTTCTCGATCGTGCCAGGAACAATTTCAATTTGCGGGATGCCGAAGTGCCCTACGCCCTGAAGATTTCGTTCGAAACCAATGGCGCCGCCAAGAACGAGGGCTCGGGCACGATGGAGGAGTTCTACGACGGAGACTCGCAGTATCGCTGGACGGCGCGGTTGGGCGATGTGCAGATGACTCGCGTGGGCGCTAATCATCGCGTCTACGGCACGAATCCTTCCGGACCAATCCCGTTGCGCATTCAATTGATCCGCTCTGTCCTCTTGAGGCCGGTGCAGCGCGACATCGCGAAGTTCGAGATTCGTGCAGCCGATGTCGTGCGAGACGGCAAGCCTATAACCTGCTTCCTTTTGAGCTATTCGCTGCCGGAAAATCCCGCGCCGCGTGCCTGGGTCGAGCGTGAGAACTGCATCGACCCCGAAACCGGCGTATTGCGTATGTGGTCGGAAGCGCCGGGGATTTATGCCCTATATGACTATGACGGCTCCGATTTCCATGGCCACATTTTGCCGCGACAGGTTTCGATCTATGAAGAAGGCCGGCTCGCAGTGCAGATCCACGTCGAAAGCCTGGGAGATGCGCCCAACCTCGATGCCAATCTTTTTAAGCCGTCCGCGGAAATGGGTGAGGCCGACGAGACTTTCGCCTTGTCCAGCGCCGGCCGTTTAGGACCGTTACGCGTGGACCCTGCCGACGCGCCCACGTCGCGCTTCTTCCAACCGGTGATCGTGCACGCCATCCTCGATGCGCAAGATGGCAGCGTGCTCGATGCGGAAACACTGCAGAACTCCTCCGACGACCTGGGCCGCGCCGCGCTCGATCTGGTGCGCAGCACCTCGTTTGACCCAACCGGGTTTCAGCAGGAAATGTTCATCAACGTGCACTTCCACCTGCCTGCCGCCAGGTTTGGCGGCCCGCCGATTGCGGTTTTCCACTCCCGTGTGCACTGGGTACGCGTCGACTGGCGGTCCAAAGCGCCACCGAGCCGGCCACACGTCGGGAAGTAGTACCTGGCAGGCTCGCTAAACAAGGTGCTGGAGAGCGATTGAGCGTTGTCGTTAGCACAGCGGTAAGGCCGGGCTTTTTCGGTATAGTTTTTTGGGTATACTAAGGGCATGCCGGTCCTCAAAAACATCGCCGCAATCGCCAAGGGTATGAGCATCACCTTCATGGAGATGTTTCAGCCCACGACGGTTGAAAATTATCCCGACGGCAAAGGACCGTTGAAGGGAGCGAAGTTCGAAGCCCGCTTCCGCGGCGCCCACGTCCTGCAACGCGACGAAAACGGCCTGGAGAAGTGCGTAGCCTGCTTCCTCTGCGCCGCCAACTGTCCCTCGAACTGCATCTACATCGAAGCCGCCGACAACACCGCCGAACAGCGCGTAAGCGGCGCCGAACGCTACGCCAAGGTCTACAACATCGATTACAACCGGTGTATTTTTTGCGGGTACTGCGTGGAGGCTTGCCCGACCGATGCGATTACGCATGGACATGGGTTTGAGCTGGCTACGTTTAATGCCAGCAATCTGGTTTACCGGAAAGAGCAGATGCTGGCACCCCGGCCAGCGCATATGGGAGAGAACGTCATATTTAATCAGGCTGATGTGGATGGTGGGGCTCCGGCGCAGATGGTGGCGGGGAGTTAGAGGTCGCTCTGCTCGTTTTACAACATGTTTACATCGGCGTGACAAATGCGAGCCGATGGTAGGGCACGATGAAGGTGCGATCGTGAGGTGGTGATTGCAGAGCTTCACGCCCTCCGTCATCATGAGGGAATGGGGAAACCGGCGTTTCCGCCGCAGGGGGCGGGGACGCCGGTTTTATTTTTTGGGGTGTAGGCGATGCGGATTGGAAACGCAGCGCCTGAAGGCGCAATTTTCCGGTCGGATGTTTGCGGTATGCCTGAAGGCATACCCTGATACGAATCAGGCGTGGTTCCCTTCCCTACTACAGTAGTGAAGATGTGGCTCGCTGCGCATGCTGGACAGCCGAGGCGGCTGTCCCCACATGGTTCGTTTCCGCTTGGCTTTTCGGCGTCATTATCATTCCTTCTACTTTCGCAGGAGGATGTCTGCGGCTATGAAGAGGGCGAAGACTACGGAGATTATGCCGTTCATGGTGAAGAAGGCGGCGTTCAGGCGGGAGAGATTGTCAGGCTTGACCAGAGAATGTTCGTAGAGCAGGAGCAGGAGGACGGCTGCCACGCCGACGATGGCGAGTTTGCCCAGCGCGAAGGCTGGGAGCAGGGCGATCAGAAGAAGGAACATGATGAAGTGAAAAGCGCGCGCGATCCATAGGGCGCGAGGGATGCCTAGGTGGCGGGGAATGGAATGGAGTCCGGCGTGGCGGTCGAAATCGAAATCCTGACACGCGTAGAGGATGTCGAAGCCGGCGACCCAGAAGGTGACCGCGGCGGTAAGGATAAGGATGCGCGGGTCGAGGGAGCCCCGAACGGCGATCCAGGCGGCGGCGGGCGCTATGCCCAGGGCGAAACCGAGCACAAGGTGCGACCAGCGGGTGAAGCGCTTGGTGTATGAGTAGAGGAGCAGGACTGCGAGGGCGACGGGGGAGAGCCAGAGGGTAAAGCGATTTAGCTGGGCGGCAGCGAAGATGAAGATGGCGCAGGAGACGATGACGAAGGTGGCTACAAAGGCGGGTGTGAGCTGACCGGCGGGGAGCGCGCGGGTGCGGGTGCGGGGATTGGCGGCGTCGATAGCGGCGTCGGCGAGGCGATTAAAAGCCATCGCGGCCGAGCGAGCGGCTAGCATGGCGATCACGATCCAGAGAAGCTGATGGGCCGTGGGAAGGCCGGAGGCGGCGAGCATGGCTCCGCATAGAGCGAAGGGGAGAGCGAAGATGGAATGCTCCCACTTGATCATTTCCAGGGTTGTGCGGAGGTTGTGGAGGACGGGCACTGGAAGATTGTAGAACATCAGTACCCAGTACTCAGTACCCAGTACCCAGTGCGCAGTTCTCAGTTCTCAGTTCTCAGTTCTCAGAAAGCCTCGATCCACGGGATCGAAGATGTATACGGATAATGTAGTGGCTCGATTTTGCCGGTCTGATGCGGAAGGCTTCGAGCTGCGCTCGATTGGACAGCCGAGGGCGGCTGTCCCCACATTGGCAGCTCCGGCACCTCCTAAGCTGAGACACTGGTGGGTCGTGGGTCGGCTTGACTGGGGCGCTACCCGGGGCATTTCCGCAATTGACAAGGCCTGCGCCGTGGGGCATTATGGGGTCGTTCGATTGTGGGTCTTTCTTCTGTAGGGAACGGGTTAGAATTGGAGGGAGCGCATGTCCGAATTCATCCGCAGGATTTGGCGGGAAGATGCGGGGCAAGACATTGCCGAGTATGCGGTCATGCTGGCTGTGATCCTGGTTCTGGTCGTGGGCACGATACGCCTGATCGGATCCAACGCAAATAATGCCTTTTCGAATGTGGCAAGTGCGATCCAATAGCAGGGCTGGCACGCACTGAGCAGTCCAGAATCATAAGTTGGGAGTCATTTGCTGATGACACGATTTACCTTGTTTACCCGGCAGTTTCGCTACTACTGGTTTGGCGGAGTAGCGGCTGCAGCGGGACTTGCGAGGGGATCGGGTTCGGCATGATCGACTAGATTTCAGCAAGTTTGGCAAAGGCCGCGATTTAAGATCGCGGCCTTTGCTTTTGGGAGAGGGAAGGCGATAAGGAAGCGAGCCAGACGCGCGATTATTGCGTCAAAGGGCGCGACGCTTCGCGCGGCTCGCACGGGTCCTTCGCCAAGCAAAAAGCGCTTGGCTCTAGGATGACAATTCCATTTTGGGTGACAAGCGATTTTTTGGAAGACTCAGGAGAGAGCTAATGATCGTTAACATGTCGGATAAGGCAACTGAGCAGGAGATTGCCCACATCATCGAGCGTATTCGCGAGGCAGGATACACGCCTCATGTTACGCGGGGAGTGGAGCGCGCCATTGTGGCTGCGGTGGGAAATGGGCGGCGGCATGAGATCGAGGCGCTGCAGGTGGCGCCCGGCGTGGACAATGTGGTGGCCATCGCGCAGCCTTTCAAGCTGGTGAGCCGGCAGGTCAGGCCGGAGCGAACGGTTGTGAACGTGGGCGGGGTCGCCATTGGGGCAGCGGGGGTTGTGGTGATTGCCGGTCCTTGTTCCGTGGAATCGCGGGAGCAGTTGCTCAGCACGGCTCACGCGGTGAAACGGGCGGGAGCGACCATGCTTCGCGGCGGGGCCTACAAGCCGCGGACTTCGCCTTATGACTTTCAGGGACTCGGCCTGGAAGCGCTGAAGATCCTGCGCGAGGCCCGGGAGCAATCCGGGCTGCCGGTGGTGACGGAAGTGATGAGCACGGAAGATGTGGACATCATTTGCGACCATGTGGACATGCTGCAGGTGGGAGCGCGCAACATGCAGAACTTCGCGCTGCTGCGGCGGCTGGCGACCGTGAGCAAGCCGGTGTTGTTGAAGCGCGGTCCGTCGGCGACGGTAAAGGAGTGGTTGCTGGCAGCGGAATATCTGCTTTCTGGAGGAAACAGCCAGGTTGTGCTTTGCGAGCGGGGTATCAAGACTTTCGAGACGGAGATGCGCAATACTTTCGATCTGGCGGCGGTGGCGCTGGCTCGCGATCTTTCACATCTACCGGTGATTGCCGATCCTTCGCACGGGACGGGCAAACAGAGCCTGATTGCGGCTGTGTCGCGGGCGGCGGTTGCAGTGGGTGCAGACGGCCTGATTATTGAAGTGCATCCCTGCCCGGAGCGGGCGCTCTCGGATGGGGCACAGTCGCTTGATTTCGCGGGATTTGAGAAGGTGATGAAGGCTATTGCGGAGCCCTTGCGGCGGGCGGCCGTGCCGGCGGGAGGGGATGTGGTGAGAGTTTGATGAGCCGCGGGCAAGGAGCCTCGCTACGCTCGGCGGAGGGGCGAGAGCGCCCGTCCCCACACAATCATCTCCGCTCGATCATTTCCACACGATCTTTGGCAGGCTTTTTGGGTGGACGAGGGAAGACAGTCGTTATAGTAAAGGAATGCCAAACCTGAAGATGCCGCGTTTTGATGTCACCATCGCTGGGGAGCTTAATCTCGACCTGATTCTTTACGGGCTTCCCGACGAACTTCCGCCGGAGCGCGAGTTGCTGGCTGATCGCATGATGCTGACGCTCGGGGGATCGTCGGCGATTCTGGCGCACAATCTGGCTGCGTTAGGCAGCCGGGTGGGATTTCAATCACGCATTGGCGACGATGATCTGGGCCAGACCGCACTGCTCCGGCTGCAGGAGAGCGGCGTAGATGTTTCCGAGTTGCGCTGCGTGCCAGGCCCGGTCAAGACTGGGCTTACCGTGATTTTGCAACGCGCTGCCTGGCGCAACATGGTGACTTATTCCGGCACCATTGCAGAGACCGCATGGGATGATCTTGATCTGAATTATCTGGCCGATTCCCGGCATTTCCACGTGTCTTCTTATTACCTGCAGGGCGCGCTGCGGCCGCGAGTGGGGGAGCTGTTCCGGAAAATGAAGGAGGCTGGACTCACTACGTCACTCGACACCAATGATGATCCCGACGATAAGTGGGAAGGCGGTCTGCTTGAGACGCTGCGCTACGTTGATGTCTTCCTGCCGAATGAGCGGGAAGCGCCAAAGGCGGCGGGAGTCGGCGATTTGGAAACGGCGGTGAAGAAGCTGGCGGCGATAGTGCCACTGGTGGTGGTGAAGCTGGGCCGCGATGGGGCGATGGCACAGCGCGGAAACGAGCGCTTTACCAGCCCAGCTTTTAGAGTCGACGCCGTGGACGCGGTGGGAGCGGGGGACAGCTTCGATGCGGGCTTTCTGCATGAGTACGTTCAGGGCTCAGACTTGAAGAAGAGCCTTGCCGCCGGCAATCTGGCGGGCGCATTTTCTACCACGCGGCCCGGAGGTACGGAGGCTTTTCGCGACGCAAAGTACCGCGGGCAATTCTTCAAGGAACATTTCAGGGAACATCCGTTCAAGTGAGGTCTGTGATTCGGCTGGGCGGCACGACCCAAGAGGTTGCGGAGAAAACTTGGCGCGTATCGAAGAGGCCCACCTCAGGCGCTGAAGCGCGGCCTCGATTTCGGACTTAATGGACGAATAAATTCGTGCCCTTCCCGAACCGTGCTCGACCTAGGGTTTTTTCGCAACCCCCTTTGCGAACCGTGCCGAACTTGAATTTTCCGCACCCTCCGAAGTCCTGCCTTCCCGAAACCATCAATGAAACAGCTTCTGGTTACTCTGGTCACCGGAGGCGTCTTCGAAGTTGAACTATCATCGAGACTGGAAAGAATCATGAAGAAGCTTAGTTTTCTGGTTTCCCTCACGAACGACGAGAACGACTACCAACAGGAACAGCAGGCGGCGGCGGAGAAAGCTGCGCGGCGCCTGGGCGTGGAACTGAAGATCATCCATGCCAACAATGACGCGGTTACCCAGAGCCAGCAGTTGCTGCACTACATTCAGGGTGCGGCCGGGTCACGTCCGGATGCGATTGTGTTCGAGCCGACGGGCGGAACCGGGTTTCCGCAGGTGGCCCGCGCTGCAGTGGCCGCTGACATTGGCTGGGTTGTGCTCAACTATGACGCAGACTATCTCACGCAACTCCGGCAGGGCTGCCATGTGCCGGCGTTCAGCATCAGCTCCAATCACGAGGAAATAGGCAGGCTGCAGGGGAAACAGTTCGCAGCGCTGTTGCCGCAGGGCGGATCCATTCTGTACATCGAAGGTCCGGCCAACAGTTCTGCGGCGCAGGAGCGAACCTCCGGAATGAACCAGACGAAGCCGGAGAACATTCGGGTGAAGACGATGCGGGGAAACTGGACCGAAGAGAGCGCATATCGCAGCGTCAGCTCGTGGCTGCGACTGCGCACCTCTCAAGAGACTTTTATCGATCTAGTGGGAGCCCAGGACGACAGCATGGCGGTTGGCGCCAGGAAAGCCTTTGCGGAAATCGCCGGGCGCGAACGCGAGCGATGGCTGAACATACCGTTCACGGGCTGCGACGGGATGCCGAAGACGGGCCAGGCCTGGGTGCGAAGCGGAGTGCTGGCAGCAACAATCTTTATTCGTGCCAACACGGATCTTGCGCTGGAAATGCTCGTAGAGGCGATCCGCACTGGATCTCAGCCGGAGCAGAGCAGACTGCTGGCTCCGGAATCGGTGCCCGCGATGGCGGAACTTGCAACGCGAGCGGCGAAGGTGCCGACGAACCGGCAGCGCTCCGCTGGCGCCTGAAGTGGATCTGCGGGCTTACTAACTTCCTTCTTGAATTGCCGAAGTATCTTCCCGAATAGCCATTAACCCTGCTTTGGATAGCGGCTGGCGAAAACCGTGGTTTAGCTTACGCGCTGGGCCGGTTACGCTGGAGATCCTTCGCTACGCCTGAAAGACGGCTCCGCTCAGGATGACAGTCGTCGTGTAATAGCCAAACCGCACTACTACCCTCCCAAAAACTGCCTTGACATTGGTGCAGAGAATGGCGTAGGGTTCCGCTCCATGTTCTGTGCCAAGGTTAAGCCAGAACGAGGAGAGACCGTCTATGTTGACGTTGAAGCGATTGTTCTCGTGCCTGCTAGTGCTGTCCATCGCCGCTGTGCCGCTGATGGCGGGCAGCAAAGACGCGAAACCGGCAAATGGTGATGCAGCCAACACGGAACCGGCTGCAGCCGCCGCAAATCCGAACCCGTCCCCGAATCTAACTGCGGCCCCGGGAAACGCAAACGTTACGGCGTTGCTGGGAGTGCTGGTGAAAAAGGGAGTGCTGGCGTCCGCGGAGGCCGATGCCATCCGGAATGCGGCTCCAGAGGCGGAATTTCAGCTCCTGGTGCAAGCGCTCAGCCGCAAGGGAGTATTGAGCGCAGCGGATCTGTCCGTAGCTTCAAGCCCGGCGGCACAACCTGCAGCACCTGCGGTCTCGCAACCTGCAGCGCCTGCTCCCGTCGCACCTGCACCGGTTGAGGCTCGGGAATCTGTGTCGTCATCGCTCGCTGATCCCGACGCTGACGCCTCGCCACAGCAGCCCCAGACCCAGCCGCAGACACCTTTTCCGTCGCGAGTAGCAGGCGACCTGCCCCCTGCCCCGCCTGGGGTGGTAACGGCGGTCATTCCAGTCCGCGTGTTCCCGATCGACGCGCCCAAGACCGGCGGTCTAGCTGGGATTAAGGCTGGGCCGATCACGCTCGCGCCTTATGGCTTTATCAAGTCGACGTTCGTCCATGACAGCAGCGACCCCGATGGCGACGACTTTCCATTTCCCGGCATATGGCTGAATGCCGGGCCTAACTCGACCTTTAACACCGGCCCAACCCTGGACCCCGCGGTCCACATCAAGGCGCGTTCCACGCGCTTTGGGCTCAACCTGGAATGGCCGGATATGTCGAAGAACCTGACGCTGACCGGCAAGATCGAAGGCGACTTCGAAGGCAACTTCAGCGAAGTCGACAACCGCGACATTTCTTCGATTCGCAGCAATGAACCACAGCTGCGTCTGGCCTTCGTCCGCATGGATTACCACGCCAGCGACGCCTTCGACGTTTTCTTTGTTGGCGGACAGGACTGGACGCTTTTCGGGTCTGGCGCGCTGGAAAACATAGTGGAAACGACATTCAACGGTGCGTTCTGGGGCAACATCTGGGAGCGCTCTCCGCAGCTGCGGGGCGGCTTCATCTGGACGCTGGACAAGGAACACCATGTCAACCTCGAGCCGCAATTTGGGATCATGATGCCGAGCACAGGTCAAATCCTGAAGCTCGGAAACGCGGCCGGGAACGGGCTGGCGGCCCAACTCGGGCAGGGCGAGCGCGAAGGAGCCGATTCCGATCGTCCCGAGTATGAAGGCAGAGTGGCCTTGAGTTACCAACTGGATAAAGCCAAGGGTGTGACTCCGGCTCAAATAGCGTTGGCTGGATTCCATTCCAGGCGGACGTCGATCGTTCCCGACTCGTCGTACTGCGCAGCGTTGCCTTGCGCCCCAAATACAACTCTTATTCCGGCCAACTACGAGCAGGCCTTTCCGAACGGCTTTGAAGCCTCTAGCCCAATGTGGGGCGGTCAAGTGGTGGCGCAGGTGCCGACCCGATGGTTCACCCTCGTGGCGAGCGCCTATCGGGGAGCCGACTTGCGCTTCTTCCTGGGCGGCCAACTCAACACTTTTTTCACCGACGTCGGTGGACTGACGGGCGTCGTAGGTCCCTTCACGACCGCCGATGGCGGTCCACTGGCTGCCGCCGGTGGCGCAGTTCTTGCAACGAACGCGAATGGACAGGTTGTCGTTGCTCCGCAGCGGCCCATCCGGGCGTTTGGCGGATTCGCCCAGCTCGGCTTGCCGCTTTCGCGCTGGTTCAATGCCGACCCGAAAGGCCACAACGCGGGCTGGCAGGTGCTGTTCACGATCGCCAAGGACCAGGTAAATAACAGGGATCTAAATAACCCTAGTGGCACCTTTTGCTTTATCCCTGGCAACTGTCTTCCCTTTTCAGCAAACAGCGTATCTCCACTGCCCATGGCGATGGGCAAGACGTTTATTGGGACCCTGTACTACAAATTCAACACCTGGTGCCAATTCGCCTTTGAACAGTCGGTCTACGGCACTCGCATAATGGACCGCGACCCGTTTTATACAATTGCCGGAGTTCCTTCCAACGAATGGCAAGATCACCGAACCGAATTCGGGCCGATCTTTACGTTCTAGACCGAACGTTTCGAGACTGACCCTCATCCCCAGTGGATCCAAACCGGGTCCGCTGGGGGTTTAGGCGGCTGAGAAATGGCCGGTGCAGACTTGACGATGCCGGCTGACAAAGAACAACGAGGACGGTCTCCATTCGGGCGATTCGCCCGCGAGTGAGTCCGTCCTCCTAAACTTCCTGCTTGCCTGGGAGCTCTGGTATGGTCCGCGACAGGGAAAGCAGAATGTGCCGAAACCGCGTGACCGGCTGATGGGGCAGTGTTTGGAGGAGTTAGTTTGATGAGTATCCGCAGAATTGCAGCGTTGCAGACGGGTCTTTTGCTGGCGGCGGTTTTAGCGAACGCGGGCTCGCAGAAAGACACGGTCCGGATCACGGTTCTGGATTCTGTAACTCGAGCGTCGGCCCCTGACAACAACGGAGTCCCGCAGAATTGCGAACAACTTACTTTCGACGCATATTGCCGTTCTACTTCAAACGTGCAGGTGAGTACCTCGCTGGTGCAGGAAGACAACCAGCCGCCCTTCCGAATCAGTTGCACCGTTGAAAAATATTCCAGATGCATTCCGCTGCCTGTAGGGGAAAGCTTCGACGCCCGGAAAGAAAAGCACGGCCTTGAGGTGTATTACACGGATCGCAACGGCAAGGAGCGAAAGCAGTTGTACACGCTGGTAGATGCGGGCGGAATAGCTGGTCCGGCAGCGGCTGCGGCAGCAGTTGCGACGCAGCCAGCACCTGCTGCGGCCCAGCCACAGCAGAGCACACCCGCGCCAGCGGCGGCAGCCGTGCCACAGCAGAGCGCGCCGGCACCGGCGACTCCAGTTCAATCTGCTCCAGCCGCCCCTGTGCCAGCCCCTTCAGTTGGTTCCGTGCAGGCCGCACTTCCGGACAAGGTTGAGAGAGTAAAGTGCAATTTCAGCTCGACGCCGGCGGGAGCGGACATCACGCTTGACGGCAAGTACGTGGGCAGCACGCCATCAGAAATCGAGCTGGGGACTGGTACGCATGTCGTGGTTTTTTCGATGCCGGGCTTTACGCAGTGGAAACGGGAGCTTACGGTGCTCCCGGGATCGGTATTGACGGTAAGCGCAATTTTGCAGAAGGAATAGCTTTAAGCATTGTGGTTCGCGAATCTGGGTCCAGAAATTACTGCGGTAAATGGAGGAAGTTATGGCGAATGCTGCTGCAGTGGCGGGAACCGGTAGGGCCGAGTACAGCATCTGGCGCGTGATCATGGCTTCGTCTGTGGGAACCATGATCGAGTGGTACGACTTCTACATTTTCGGCAGTCTGGCTGCCATCCTGGGCCCGAAGTTTTATCCTCCCGGCAACGACACCTTTGCCTATATTGCTTATCTCGCAACTTTCGCGGTCGGCTTCCTGGTCCGGCCGTTCGGGGCGCTGTTCTTTGGCCGCATCGGAGACCTGGTGGGGCGAAAGTATGCGTTTCTAGTAACGCTCTCCATCATGGGCTTTTCGACGTTTGCCATCGGCCTGTTGCCGTCATTCGCGACGGCGGGGTGGTTCGCGCCGATCGTACTGTTGCTCATCCGAGTCTTGCAGGGGCTGGCGCTGGGCGGAGAATATGGCGGCGCTGCAGTTTACGTGGGCGAACATGTTCCCGACAACAAGCGCGGCTTCTATACCAGTTTCATCCAGATTACGGCGACGCTCGGCTTGTTCGTCTCGCTGATCGTGATTCTGTTGACACAACAATCGATGTCGAAAGAGGACTTCGCGGCTTATGGCTGGCGCATTCCGTTCCTTATCTCCATCATCCTGGTGATTATCTCCCTGTACATTCGCCTGAAGATGAAGGAGTCACCAATCTACGCTGAGCTCAAGGCCGCAGGGATGACTTCCACGCAACCGCTCAAGGATGCGTTCACCAAGTGGACGAATCTGAAGCTTGTGTTGATCTCTCTTTTCGGAGCGACCGCGGGGCAGGGAGTGGTCTGGTACACAGGGCAGTTCTACGCTCTGTTCTATATGCAGACTATTCTTAAAGTGAATGTCAAAACCGCTAACATCGTAGTTGCGATTGCCCTGCTGCTGGGCATGCCCTTCTTTACAGTGGTGGGCGCACTTTCCGACCGAATCGGACGCAAGAAGCTCATGATGGCTGGTTGCCTGCTCGGAGTGCTTACCTACATCCCGATCTACAAGGCGATGGAGCGGGCCGCTGGGAACAATGTGGTGACGGTAAAATCCACTCGCAACAAGGTGACGGGCGCGATCGGGCTCACGGCCATGACCACGGACGCCACCGGTGCGCTCGTACCGGTCAAGGAAGCTCCAAACCCGAATACCACGATGCTGGTGGTGTTGATTTTCATTCAGGTTATTTACGTATGCCTGGTTTACGGTCCCATCGCCGCGTATCTGATTGAGGCCTTCCCGGCGAAGATTCGATACACCTCGCTGTCCCTGCCCTATCACATAGGGAACGGAGTGTTTGGCGGATTGCTGCCCTTGATCGGGCTGTCGTCGGTCGCGGCTACGGGCAACATTTATGCCGGGCTTTATTACCCGATGATTGTTGCCGGTATTACGTTCGTGGTGGGCAGTCTGCTGCTGAAGGAGACGCACGGCGTGCGCATCTGGGATGAGACGGGATCCAAGGCGGCAGACTGATCGAGTCTGTCGCGCTTCTGTCGCGCTTCTGTCCGCCTGAACGCCCAGCTGGGTTGCTCTTATTGCAGGGCTAGTTTGCCCGTAAGTGCGATCTCTGCCGCGGAACGCGCGACATAAATGTCGAAATCACCGGGAGCGACGGTCCACTTGTGATTCTTGACGTCGTAATAAGAGAAGGCTCGCCGGTCGAGCGTTACCTCGACGTGCCTGGTCTCACCGGGATTAACCTCGATCCTTGCGAAGCCCTTTAATTCCTTCACGGGGCGGGGCACACTTGCGTGCTTGTCGCCAACGTAGACCTGGGCGACGTCAGCGCCAGCGCGGGTACCGGTGTTGGTGACGTCGAAAGCGACAGTTGCATTTTCTGAACCTGCGGCGGGGGAAACCGTTAGATTCTTATAGGCGAAGGTGGTGTAGGAGAGGCCGTAACCGAATGGGAACAGCGGCTTAACTCCAGACTTGTCGAAGTGGCGGTAGCCCACGAAAATTCCTTCGGTATATTCAACCTTCTTCTCGCCATCCCTCGGGTAGTAGCTGTCGTGGGCGGCATTGTCTTCCCAGCGCCGCTCGATTGAGATGGGCAACCTTCCCGAGGGATTGAACTCGCCAAACAGCAGTTGCGCCAGCGCCGTGCCTCCCTCCTGGCCGGGGTACCAGGCTTCGAAGAGTGCGGGGACGTGGTCGATCCAGCGGGTCATGTCCACGCCGCCGCCGGAAGTCATGACAACAACTGTGTTCTTGTTTGCGGCCGCGATCTGATTGATGAGTTCATCCTGCCCTGGAGGCAGGCGGAAGGTGCGGTCGCCGCTTTCGCCTTCGGTGGAGGTATCAAAGCCCACGGCGAGCACTACCGTATCAGCGCTTGCAGCTACTGCTTTCGCCTCAGGAGTAACCAGGGTCTCCGGACGAACGATGCCGAGATTCGCGGGAGTTTTGCCCCAGCCACCGTGTACGTAGTAATCCAATTCAATCTGGTGTGGGCCGGGAGTAAAGTTCAGCGAAACCTCGCTCACAAATGCGTACCAGTCTTTCCAGTTGTCGAATACCAGCTTCTTGTCGACGTAGAGCCGGTAGCCGCCGTTTTCTCCCGGGCCTTGAGCGAAGACCAGGTAATCCCCGGGAGTTGTGGGAGTGAAGTAGCCTGACCATCGGATTGACATATCGCTGGCAGCGCCGTCGCCTCCGCGCGCAGGTTCATAGCTAACGTGCTTGTCAGTCCGGATGACGGCCGGGGCGCCGCTTAGAGTGGCGTTGGTGAAGAACTCAGTCTTCAGACCGGGTCGACCGCCGGATGCTTCGGTGGTGAAGTCGGTGTTCTTGGCGATTTCGTCGAAGGTAGGCAGGCCGCGCTCGTAGTAGACCTTGGCTCCGCTGCCCAGGTAATTGGCTATGCCTTCAAGGTAGCTTACGGGTGTAAAGGGCTTGGCTTCAGCGCTGCCTCCGCCGCCAGGCTGCGCGGGATAGGCATCTGGGCCGATGACCGCGATGGAGTGAATCTTTCCCTTCTCCAAAGGAAGAAGACTGCCATCATTCTTGAGGAGAACCATGCCGGCGCGAGCGGCCTCAAGGGTTACCTGCCGGCCTTCGGGATTTAGTTTGGAAATTGATAAGTCGGTCTGGTCGCGATCGAGCCATCCGAATTGGATTGCGGTGCGCAGGATGCGGCGGACTTTGTCGTCGATGGTTGCCTCGCTCACCTTGCCTGCTTTTACTGCCGGCAATAGCGTGGCGCGGTTCATGAATTCACCCGAGGGCATTTCCAGATCGAGGCCGCCGTTCGCCGCGGCCACACCGTCGTAGACGGAGGTCCAGTCGGACATCAAGATTCCCGTGAAACCCCAGTCTTTCTTGGCCACGTCTGTGTTGAGATAGCCGTTCTGGGTCATGTGCTGGCCGTTGGTGAGGTTGTAGGAGTCCATGACGGCGCCTACGTGGGCTTCTTTTACTGCGGCTTCGAACGTCGGAAGATAGATTTCGCGCATGGTGCGCTCGTCGATGATGGAATCCATGTTATGACGATCGTATTCCTGATTGTTGCCCATGAAGTGCTTGACGGTAGCGCTGACTCCCTGGCTTTGCATGCCCTCGATGTAGGCGACGGCGGTGCGAGAAGAGAGAAAAGGATCTTCTCCAAAATACTCGAAGTTTCTCCCGCAGAGCGGAGCGCGATAAATGTTGACGCCGGGGCCCAGCATGAAGTGAACACCGCGTGCGCGGGCGTCCTCGCCGATTACGGTGCCGATTCGTTGGGCGAGTGCAGGATCCCAGGTAGCGGCAAGGCCGATGCCGCCGAACACCGTGGACGGTCCGTAGCTGCGGACTCCCAGGGGGCCGTCGGACATTCTCAGTCGTGGAAACCCGATGCTCGGGATGGCACGGATGTAGAAGCTGTCGACGCCGCCGAGGAGATCGATCTTTTGTTCGAGGGTGAGCTTCTTGAGCATGGAGTCCACTCGCGCCTCGGTCGCTGCCTGGGATGGTGGCGCCGTCTGGCACACTGCCGGCAGCAGGAACATGAGAAAGAGCAGACAGGATGATTGCAGTTTGCGCGGCATTACGAGCCTCCGATTGGTGCAACTTGTATAAACCGGCGATCTTCTCGGTTATAACCCAGTCGCTTATAAACCAGCCAGCAGTTCCGCACCCAGCGTAGCTAGGACGATATCTTCATTCGATGATAGGCCGCTGACCGCGACCGCGCCGACTACTTCGCCGTTCTTCCAGACTGGAATTCCACCGCCCCAGCCTACATAGTTTGGGTCGCCGTAGTAGGCGATGTCGTGGCCCTTTTCCGGATGTTTTACCTTTTCTCCGATTTCTTTGGTCGGCTTCCGTTCGCGGGCGGCAGTCCACGCCTTGTTCATGGCGATGCGGATGGATGAGACAGGAGCGCCGTCCATGCGGGAGAAGCAGATGAGGTCACCGTGGGAATCGGCGACGGCAATCGCCGCGGCTTTCTGCATCTGTGAGGCTTTTTCTATGATGAGATCGACTGCGCGCCTGGCTTCGGAGTGGTCGATGGTCTGGAGGGTTCTCATAGGTGGGAAGGATGCACCAATTTCGACGGGAAGGCTCCAGGCAGCAGCCCATCCTGGCCACCGACGGGCCAGGATGGTCGATCGAGCCTTGAAACGAGCAGGTAGCTTGGGCCCGGAGCAGTCTCCCAGCCCAGAGAAGCAGTGTTAGAACACAAACTTCAAGGCAAACTGAATCAGACGAGGGTTGTTGCCCGTATTTGTGCTCGCCACCTGTCCGAATCCGTTCGTATTTCCCGAGACGAAATTAGTGCCCGGAAATCCAAATTGTGGATGGTTGAACAGGTCGAAGAATTCAGTCCTGAATTCGAGGCCGAATCTCTCGGCAATCGTCGTCCGCTTGAAGATGGCGAAGTCAAAGTTGTTGATGCCAGCTGCCCGCAACTGGTCGTCGACCCGGCTCTCAGTTCCATAACCCCATTGCGGCGGCGCCGCAAAGCAGGCCGTGTTAAACCAACTTGAAAGTGAGCGGTTGCCCGTTTTATCGCAACCGGCTACGACGCTGGGACGTATGTTACCCACGCCGAGGCCGGCATTCTCCAAGGCAGTCGCGGGACCCGCCCATGAAATCTTCAGCGGAAAGCCGCGCTGGAAGGTAGTGACTCCGTCCACACCCCATCCAGACACCACTTTGTTTGCCACTCCGCCCAAGCCACTCAGGAACATCTTCCCGCGCCCAAAGGGTAGATCCAGCACGTAGCTGACCACCAGTCGCTGGGACACATCCTGCGAGGAAAGCGATTTTTCGCCGGCCAGGTTGTTCCAGTCCTGCACCTGCCCCACGCCCCCCGTATTGCCATTCTCGAGCCAACTGGTCTGCGAGTCAGTATCACTCAACAGTTTGGCGTTGGTGTAGGCCACGAGCAGGGTACCGCCGCCCTGGAATCGACGAGTAACTGTGGCCTGCAGCGAATTGTAGGTGCTGCCACAGCACCCAAATTGAGCCAGTTGCAGGTTGGTGAATTGAGGGAACGGGCGAAGAAGCTGCCCGACTAGAATTGTGGGACTTTGAGTGGGCCCGTTGCCGATCGAGGGATTGGGACTTACCATTGGATTCGGGATTGACTGGTCGATTGCGATCGGTGCTCCAGCAGCTGCTTGTGCCGAGGCTTGGGCAATGTAAGCGTCAGGGATTTGATCGACATAGACATTGGGGTTGTCGTTCGAAAGGTGAACGCCATGCGAACCTGCGTAGGCGACGTCGGCGAAGAAACCGCCCGGCAACGTGCGTTGAATGTCCAGATTATACTGCTCCATGTAAGCTGTTTTCGGGTTGGTATACGGCGCCATAGTGGGCGCGCCGTTCGTGGCAATAAAGTTTGAGATATTCCCGCTCCTGCCCGGCGGCGGCAAAATCCCGTTGAGAAAGGGGCCCGGTGTGCAATTAGTCAACCCAGGCGCCGACCCGATCGTTGCGATCGGGGTAAAGGTACAGCCGCTTTCGTCAAGGGTAGCAGCCGGCGACAGCCCGTGATCTAGCGTGGCAAAGAAAGGTGAACTCGCCAGATTGATCGGATCGTTGTCAGGATTGATGTTGAAATCGGTGTAGTTCGGAATCCAGAACACCCCGTAGCCACCGCGGATCACGGTCTTCTCGTCCCACGCGTATGCAAATCCCAAGCGTGGAGCGAACTCGTTCTTATCCAATGGCAAGTTGTTTCTGCCCGAGTTCGGACCGTTCCCTACCAACAACGCATCCCCGAGGCAAGGCGATCCGAGGGTACCGTTGCAGCCTGTAACCGTAGCGTTGGTCACTGAGGGGTCAAAGTAGCTCAAGCGGTTGTAACGCTCCGACCACGGTCCTTGCAGTTCATAGCGAAGTCCGATGTCGAAGGTCAATTTGGATTTGAAGTGCCAGGTGTCATTGCCATAAAACGCCCGGTAGGTCTGACGGCCGGCCGTTTGCGCTGGAACCTCAGCAACTCCTTCGGTTTGGTTGGCGAAGGTAGCGGGCCCGGACTGAGATAGACCCAACAGAAAATCGGCAAAAGCGAAACCGCCGGTGGCAGGATTGGCTTGGGTGGGCAAACCGGTGCTGCCCGTCCAGGCTCCCGAGAAAGCAAATGCGCCACTGGCGATGTTGGTCTGGTAG
>Ga0209169_10000328_pt1 | contig 28640 bp, 28 predicted proteins | sample HubBroMetageWRM4_FD_188346 | JGI IMG/M metagenome (GOLD analysis project Ga0209169, IMG submission 188346) | Warmed soil microbial communities from the Hubbard Brook experimental Forest, New Hampshire - Hubbard Brook CCASE Soil Metagenome WRM 4... | ecosystem: Environmental > Terrestrial > Soil...
CGCCCTGCGGCGAAAGCGGCGGGCGTTCCCATCCCCGATGGGCATCGCTGGGGTCTACACAACCTTCGACACAGCCTCTCAAACTGGCTGGTGAACAAGGCGAAGGCGAACCCGAAGACGGTGCAAGGAATCTTGGGACATTCACGGATTCAGACCACGCTCGATCTGTATACAGACGAAGACCTCGACGAGATGATCGCCGCTCAAGACAAATTCATTGACGCGGTGGGATTCGAGAGGGAGACCGTCCAGTGAAGGGTGTGGGTGAAATTGTGGGTAGACCTGAGTGGGAGCACCATTCATTAACTGCTTTGGAATGAATGGCGGGGACGACGGGACTCGAACCCGCGGCCTCTGCCGTGACAGGGCAGCGTTCTAACCAACTGAACTACGTCCCCACTTACCGTTGTTGGAAACCCGCGTATGTACCGGCTTCCCCACGTTCGATCGTTTCGCCTGCATTGCCGTGTTCGACCCCGTAAAACCGAATTCTGGGGTTTATGGACACCTTCGCCACCACGTTAGACCGTTGTCCAAAGTTGTGCTGCAGGCAAACAACCTACGTAGAGCAGCTGTCCCTGCTCCGAAATGAATTGTAGCAGAGGCAATTCGAGTTGGTACAGTTTCCGATCAGCGCGGGCTCTCGCCGCGGAAACACCCTTTCATCGAGGACGATTCGTCGCGCACTTGTGCAGTTATGCTGCTAAAGAATATTTACTGCGCGGGCTGCCAACAGAGCTACGGTGGTCAGGGAAATGAGCGATTGAATCATCATAAGCACTTTGGCCCATCCCGATAATACGGGACAGTCCGTCGGTGAAAATGCGGTACTGGTATTGAAGGCGAGAAAAAGATAATCCACAAAACCCGGACTCCAGCATTGCTCTCCCATTTCGCGCTTGGCTTGCTGGTCGAGCGTCATTTGTGGGAAAAGGAATGCTCCGTCGGTATGCACACCACGCAACTCACGCTCGCGCGGACCACCTGCATCCAAACGCCAGTACCACGAGGCGAAGACCAGGATGTTCGTAATCCACAAGGCAACTGCGGAACGCAACAGATCCTTGGGGGACTGTCGATGCGCGGGGAGGGCCGCGACCAGCAGTCCAAGCGACCAGATCATGTCGACGGTCACGATGGAGCTCACGAGATAGCCAAAAAACTTATTGAGCTTATCTTTACCGCGCTGTCGCGCCCACGCTGTCGGAATCAGAAGCACTCCGACGACAACGATTAGCAGCCAGTCAGGGCCGGCCGACAAGGATTCGGGCAGTGCAAAGCGCAATCCGCCCACGGCAAGCAGGGCAAGCATTGCAGGCCATCGCGGCTCTAAATGTTTCGAAGTATTTGGCATCGTATTCCGTCGGGCAACGCAGGACTTGAAAACAGCAATTTAGCGTCGCTCTTCAAAAGATTGTCGCATGATGAGCAGGTTCTAGGGTCGGGTGGCACTGTTGACTTGAAGCAGCCTCACGTCCTCGTTTTTCTGGAAGCCAGTATCGATGGGACATTCTTCATTTGAACATTGGGTGCCTAACACAATGAGATATGAACGCTGTTTTGCTGCGCGACAGACCACCGGCCGCGCCTATTTGCTTGGGCGCGAGCCGGTGATGAGAATGTCCACTAGTCTCCTGGCGCTTTGTTGCCAGTCGGGGCCTGACGCTACGTGAGAGACGCCGATCAGCGCGCGGAGCAGATCGAATGGCTCTAGATCTTTACGAATTTCGCGGGTCTTGATGGCGCGTTCTACTAACGAATCGATCGCTCCTTTAATTTGAGCGCGCGAACCTTCATACAATTTGGATGGGCCTCCAACCAGCGAATTTAGAGCGGGTCCGATGATCTGCTTCGTCGCGATGTAGTCGACGAAGAGTAGCATCCACGCGCGAAGAGCATCGATGGGGGGAAGTGTTTCGGAGAACTTCTTCTGGGCCGCAGCAATTTTTTCCACTTCTGTTCGATAGACCGCCTCGATCAGCGCATCTCGCGTAGGAAAGTGGCGATAGAGCGTTCCGGCCCCTACTCCCGCTTCTTTGGCGATGTCGTCGAGGCTGGCATTCGCGCCGGATTGGGTGAAGGCCTGCTTTGCCACCTCCAGAATGCGCTCGCGGTTGCGGGTCGCGTCGGTGCGCGGCTTTCTGGGCGCAATCTTTTTCGGGGCAGTCAGGTTTTTGGTGGTCTTGTTTTGAGCAATCTTGTGATTTTTGTATGGCATATAAAAAAAGTTGCAACCGGAGGTATTCTCCGGTTATCTTAATCTAGTGATTCGGAGACATTCTCCGTTTTAACGGGAACTGGGCGTGCTGTCAATAGCGCGTTCCAGATTACGCGTTCCAGATTAGATGAGGTGAGGAATATGAATGTGATTGCTCATTATCAACGTCAACCAGCGAAGACCTTCCGTGATCCTTGCCCCGACCTCATGACGATGGCGGAGCGCGAGCTGTCGGCATTCTTCAACGCGGTTGCTCGATCGTTTGGATCGGAACAGGCGCAGCTTTCGGCTCAAGACTGGCTGCGGGAGTTGGTTGAGGTTGATGGTCTGCCTGACTCGGCCCGCGAATGGCGATCGATCACTGCCAAGGCCTCGACCCGGCTGGCTGCTCGCGTCTGTGCTTCGTCTTTATCGGCCGAATTCACGAATGCTTAGGAGGACGATTATGCGTGTTTTTGTTACCGGCGCTACGGGATTTATTGGTACTGCGGTTGTTCAGGAGCTGATCAACGCTGGTCATTCGGTGATTGGGCTGGCGCGTTCGGATGCGGGCGCCGCGTCGCTCCGCGCGTTGGGTGCTGACGTCAAAGTGCATCGAGGAGATGTGGAAGATCTAGAGAGTTTGCGGAGTGGAGCGGCGGCTTCGGAGGGCGTCATCCACACGGCTTTTGTTCATGATTTTTCTCGATTCAAGGAGGTGTGCGAGATTGACCGGCGCGCCATTGAAGTTCTTGGCGACGCGCTTGCCGGTTCTGATCGTTCTTTGTCTGAGCGACCTTTGATTGTCACCTCCGGGACGGCAGTTGCGCATACGCCGGGGCGGCTTGCTACTGAGGAAGATGCGCCCAATTCTCCGGTTCCGCGTGTGGCTTCGGAAGAGGCAGCGGCTGCGGTTGCGGCTAAGGGCGTGCGGGTTGCGGTGGTGCGGTTGCCGCAGGTTCACGATCCGGTGAAGCAAGGGCTGATTACCTATTTGGTCAGTCTGGCGCGTGCGAAGGGTGTGTCGGCTTATGTTGGCGATGGAGCGAATCGCTGGCCGGCGGCGCATCGGCTGGATGTTGCGCGTCTCTATCGGCTCGCGCTCGAGAAGAGCGCCGAAAAAGCGATTGGGTTTGTTCGCTACAACGCGGTTGCAGAAGAAGGAGTGCCGCTGCGTGAGATCGCTGAAGTCGTCGGGCGGGGATTGAAGGTGCCGGTTGTTTCCAAATCTGCCGAGGAGGCGGGCGAGCACTTTGGTTTCCTGGCGCACTTTGTGGTTGCCGACATTCCGGCTTCGAGCGCATTGACGCAGAAATGGCTGGGATGGCGGCCGACGGGTCCGGGGCTTATAACGGATTTGAAGGCTATGAAATATTTCGAGCATGCTCTGGTTTAGTGGGTGAGCGATGGTGAACAATGACTTAGAAGTGTACGTACAAGGAGATTGAAAATGGCGAATGTTCTTGAGACTACATTTGGGGCAACTTCGACTACTGATGACGTTTTGTCGGGCGTGAATCTGAAGGGCAAACGGATTCTTGTCACCGGTGCTTCGGCGGGGCTTGGCGTGGAGACTGCGCGCTCCCTGGCTGCGCATGGCGCACAGGTTGTGGGCGCGGCGCGGGATTTGAACAAGGCGAAGGCTGCAACTGAGCAGATGCGACGAGACGGCGCTTCCAATGGCGGAGGTTTTGAACTGGTTGAGCTCGATTTGGGCAATCTGAAAAGCGTGCGTGCCTGCGCCGATCGATTGCTGGCGAGAGGAGACGCGTTCGATGTGGTGATTGCTAATGCCGGAGTGATGGCCACTCCGCTGGGGCATACGGTCGACGGCTTTGAAACACAGTTTGGGACGAATCATTTGGGACACTTTGTTTTGGTCAACCGGATTGCGAGGCTGATACGCGATGGCGGGCGGCTGATCAATCTTTCTTCTTTGGGCCACCGCTATTCGAATGTCGATCTTGAGGATCCCAACTTTGAGCGGACTCCTTATGAGCCGTTCCTGGCTTATGGCAGATCGAAGACGGCAAATATTCTTTTTGCGGTTGGCTTCGACAAACGCCATAAGGGTCGCGGCGTACGGGCTGCGGCGGTGCATCCGGGAGTGATCCGCACTGAACTGGCTCGGCACGTGGACGCGAGCGCAATCGAAAAGATCATCGAAGAGAGGAACCAGCAACTGGCGGCGGAGGGCAAGGCGCCGTTCCAGTGGAAGAGCATTCCGCAGGGAGCGGCAACTTCGGTGTGGGCTGGTGTGGTGGCTCGCGCTGAAGAGGTCGGCGGCCGGTATTGCGAGGACTGCCATGTTGCTCAGGTTGTGCCGGATAACGTGGCGGTCAATGCCATGCATGAGGGCGTGCTGGGATATGCGCTGGATGCTAAGAATGCCGAGGCACTCTGGAAGAAAAGCGAGGAGATGGTGGGCGAGTCGTTTTAGTTTTCGTGTTTGCCGCTGGGACGGACGAATGCGTCCGTCCCGCGTTCTCACCTGGAAATGGTATGGAGGAATGGAATGATTAAACAGATTGATTTGGCGGGCAGCTTTGCTTTTCCTGGAACGGCGATGACGGTGGATCGCATGGGGTACGGTGCGATGCAACTGGCGGGCCGGGATGGCAACAAGTTGGTATGGGGGCCTCCGCGCGACGTCGATGGGGCGATCGCTGTTTTACGAGAGGCGGTTGCCAGCGGCGTAAATCATATTGATACGGCCGATTTTTATGGTCCGCATATTACGAACCAGATCATACGGAAGGCGCTGCATCCTTATGCTGACGATCTGGTGATCGTCACTAAAATCAGCGCGCGGCGCGGGGAAGATGGATCATGGATTCCGGCTTTCTCACGCGAGGAGTTGATTGCAGCGGTTCATGAAAATCTCCGCAATCTGGGACTGGATGTGATCGATGTGGTGAACCTGCGCAGCATGTTGAGCATCCACGAACCGGCCGAGGGATCGATTGAGGCGCCGTTCACGGTTCTGGCGGAGCTTCAGCAGAAAGGGTTGGTGCGTCATATAGGGTTAAGCAACGTCACGGCCAAGCAGATCGCGGAAGCCCGACGGATTGCTCCGGTGGTTTGCGTGCAGAATCTGTATAACCTGGCGCAGCGAGCGGATGATGGGCTCATCGACGAACTGGCTCGGGACGGCATTGCTTATGTGCCATTCTTTCCACTGGGCGGGTTTACTCCGCTGCAGTCGACTACTTTATCGGATGTTGCTGCGCGTCTTGAGGCCACGCCGATGCAGGTTGCGCTGGCGTGGCTACTGCATCGGTCGCCCAATATGCTGGTGATTCCGGGAACGTCTTCCGTTGAGCATCTTCGCGAGAATCTTCTGGCCGCGAGGCTGCAGATTCCTGCTGACGTGATGGCGGAGCTGGATGCGATCGACGGAAAAAAAGCTGGGAGTGGGAGGCACACATCGTAAAGACCACACTCCACACTCGCGCGCAAGATCAGCCACAAGCGACAACCAAGCCCACGCTAGTATTCTGAAGTGTGACTGAAAAGCCAGACGCACATCCCAAGGCACGTCTTCGCAAGGGTTTTCTGAGACCCTTTTCTATTCGGTCATTCGTTCTCTGGCTTGCCATTGGGGTGGTGCTTCTGTGGTCGCTTGCGGCGCTGACCCTTCTTGCTCTTCGGTGGATCGATCCACCGTCAACCGCGGTCCACATCCAGCGCCACTTGCAGGCCTGGATACACAGCACTCCGTACCACGAACACTACAAATTCGTTCCGCTCGGCCAAATTTCGCTCGAACTCCAGCATGCCGTAGTCGCCGCGGAGGACGCGCGCTTTTATGAGCACCATGGTTTCGATTGGCACGAGATCCAAATCGCTGCCGAAGACGGTTTAGAAGGCGATCGCACTCGCGGAGCTTCCACCATTACGCAGCAGCTCGTTAAAAACCTATTCTTCGGAACGGGCCGCTCGATCCTCCGCAAGGGAGCAGAGTTCGCACTGGTACCAGTGGCCGAACTCGTTCTGGGCAAGCGGCGCATTCTGGAGATCTACCTCAATGTAGTCGAGTGGGGTCCTGGTATTTATGGTGCAGAGTCGGCGTGTCGCTACTACGACGGAACCTCTGCCCGAAATGTCGGGCGAGAACAGGCGGCACGGCTCGCTGCGATTCTGCCGGCTCCTCTGAAGCGGCGGCCCGATCGGATGAATAATTACAGTGCGCTCATCCTCGAAAGGATGCGCCAGATGGGTTGGTAATCGCGAGCAAACTCTTACCAAAGCGATGCATCTGATTTCTCTCGAGCCCGGAAACAGATGATATTATCGCGGGCGGGAGTCAACCCATGGAACCGACAAAATCCAAACTTCCGAACGAAGCCATCGAACTCTACAACGATTTCATTCACGGCGACATTAGTCGCCGCGCCTTTATGGAGGGCGTGCAGCGACTAGTGGGCGGTCTGGCGGCAGCCACGGTTATCAATGCATTGATGCCAAATTATGTGCTGGGCCAGCAAGTCGCCCGCAACGATGACCGGATCAAGACCAGTTACGAGACTGTTCCCTCCCCGAAGGGCAATGGAAATATCAAGGGATATCTCGTGCGGCCCATCAGTGCCGACACGCGCTCCGAGACGATAACGAAGTTGCCCGGGATAATCGTGATCCATGAGAATCGTGGTTTGAATCCGCATATCGAGGACATCGCGAGGCGGTTTGCCCTTGCGAACTTCATGGCGTTTGCACCGGACGGACTCACTTCACTGGGCGGATATCCTGGCGACGACTATAAGGGCGGCCAGATGTTCAACAAGATCGACAAGAACAAGATGTCTGAGGATATGGTGGCCGCGGCCCTGTGGTTGAAGTCGCGCCCTGACTGCAGTGGAAAGATCGGCGCCACCGGCTTCTGCTATGGGGGCTCGACCGCCAATATGCTGGCGGTGCGCCTCGGAGCCGACCTGGCGGCAGCTGCGCCGTTCTATGGCGGTCCCCCCGCTCCAGAAGACATTGCGAAAATTAAGGCGGCGATCCTAGTGCATCAGGGGGAGTTGGATACGCGACTGGCAGCGACATGGCCAGCCTATGACAAGGCGTTGAGCGCGGCGAACGTCCCGCATGAAGGCTACATTTATCCGGGTGCTGTGCATGGCTTCAATTGCGACGCGACACCGGAGCGCTATAACAAAGCCGCCGCCGATCTGGCCTGGCAACGCACGATCGACTGGTTCGACAAATACGTGCGCGGCTGATCCCGCCGTCCGCGGGTGCCATTCGCCCAATTGGAACAGCAAACCGTCGTACCTCCCAGTCACTATTTTGAGCTCTTGACAGCAATGTCGAATTCGTCGACTTGCGCACGTCATATGTTCAGATGTAACTAAAACTAACTGTTTCCACGGAGAAGCGTGATGCAATTTGCCTTATTGATCTATGAATCGCCGGAAGCTTTTGCCAGCCGCAAGAAGGATGAGATGGACGCCTACACGGGTGCGTGGCGCTCATACTACAAGGCCCTAGTCGATGCTGGCGTCTACGTAGGCGGTGATCCGTTACAAGTACCCGAAACTGGAACCACGATACGAATTAAAGATGGGAAGCGCCGCGTGCAGGACGGCCCGTATGCTGATACCAAGGAACAACTAGGAGGATTCACCATCCTCGAACTACCCTCGCTTGACGCGGCACTCGATTGGGCCGCTCGCTGCCCTGCTGCTTCGTATGGCGCGGTCGAAGTCCGGCCGCTCGCTCCGGATGTCAAGCGAAGAGTCGAGGAATGACAGCAGCCGATCAGGAGGACGTCCATCGGACAATCGAGCAGATCGCGCGCGAATCCTATGGCCGTCTCGTGGCATATCTGTCTTCTCATACGCGGGATGTGGCGGGTGCCGAAGATGCGCTGAATAGCAGCGCTCACCGCCGGGCCGTGGGACTGCGTGCCGCGAAATCCAGAGGCGTGGCTGCTGACGACGGCGCGCCACTCGCTCATCGATTTTATTCGTCATCAACAAGTTGTTTTAGCCGGCGAGCCGCTGCGCCTATGGCGCGAGTCGACCAACACGGTTGAGACCTAACGGAGGAAGCAGTCTGGCTGGCGCGAGTGCTTCTACAGTTGTCGGATGAAGCCGAAGTGCGCGGCCTCCTGGCTCTCATGCTGCATTGCGAAGCACGACGTTCGGCGCGAAGAGGAGCAAAGGTCAGTACGTTCCTCTTTCTGAGCAGGACCCTAAGCAGTGGTCGCAACTATTGATCGAGGAGGCTGAACGGTCTGTGAGCTTCATGCGACTTTTCCTTTCTGAGCGGCCGGTTCACTCTTGGCTTGCATTGATTTGACGAGATCGCCTGCTGACGCTCCCTCGAGCGAAAGTCCGTAGCCAACTTCTCGGACAATGCGCTCTTTCAACGGTTGAATGAAATGTATGCGCGTATTGCGGCGGGTCACTTCGGGAGCCCTCAAGTACAACTTGGCCAATTCCCGCGCTCGGGGTAGCGTCATACCATTCGGCACAACCTCTGCAACCACTCCCCATTCGTGCGCGGTTTTCGCCGTGAGCGGCTGTGGGTTGAGCAGGAACGCCTCCGCTCGTCCCGCCCCCGCGCGATAACTCCAGGTGGTAAAGATTCCGTCGCCGGGCGCAACGCCCTGGGAGAAGTGGGCCACATCCTGGAAGGTCGCACCCTCTCCTGCCACAATTACACTTGCAAGTAGCGCGTAGTCGGAATGCACATGGGCGCGTCCCTCGATTGCCGCAATGACTGGGACGCGTATGTTGGCTATGTTTTCCAACACCTGAACGCCTTCGTCGTGAACCTGGCTCCAGACGCCGGGATCCGCGGCGTTCCCGAAGGAGGACCAATCGACATCAGTAATGAACTCCCCACCGGCACCTGTAAGGATTACGATCTTGTTCGCTCGATCTTGCGAAATCCGGTAAAAGGCGTCGACAAGTTCCGTGTGAGCTTGCGCGCTCATAATGAACGGCCCGCCGTTGTTATGGAATTCAGCAACGAGCACGCCTTTGTCATCTCGTGTCAGCTTTAGATTGTGATAAGCGGTGAAGTAGTTATCTTGGAGTTGCATAGGATTCTCCTCTCTGTGTTGCCATGACTGCGTTGTTATTGCGAGGCCAGCACATTGCACTCAGGTGGCTACAACAAGTCCACCTGCCGCCCGGATGACCTCTCCGGTGATCCAAGCCGATTCATCTGATGCGAGGAACACTGCCAAGGGTGCGATATCGGTGACGCGACCGAGCCGGCCGAGCGGCGTCTTCCCAGCCAGCACAGCGCCGGCGCCACCCTCAAAGATCCCTGCGGTTGCATTGCCTTCGGTTTCTGTATGACCGGGAGCGATGGCGTTGACGCGTATCTTGCGCGGCCCAAGTTCAACCGCTAATCCCTTTGTCAGCGTTTCGATGGCGCCTTTCGTCGACGCGTACAGCAGCGCTCCTGCCACTGGATGTGAGCCGACGATAGAGCTGAGGTTGATGATGCTCCCGCCGTCGGCCCCGAACCGGCTGACCGCCTCCTGCACGGTGAGAATCATCCCGAGAACGTTGATGTTGTAGTGGAGGTGAAAGCTCTCTTCGGTGATCTCCGCCATGGCACCGAAGCGGAATACGCCGGCGTTGTTGACCAAAACGTCCAGCCTTCCGAACGCGGAATCCACTTCTTTGAATAACCGCGCGACCTCTGCCGTTTTGGACACGTCCGCCCCGACCGCGATCGCCTTCCCCCCTTTATCGGTGATTGCCCGAGCGACGCGTTCGGCGCCTTCCCGGTCGGAGGAATAATTCACGGCCACGCAGGCGCCCTCGCATCCGAAGGCTGTCGCAATCCCAGCACCTATGCCTTTGGATGCGCCCGTCACGATTGCCACTTTATTGGACAGTCTGCTCATAATTGTTCTTATTCGTTCAATTTTGCATCTTTGAACGAATCGCCGGCAACTCTTAGCGTTCGGATTTTTTGTGCTTTGTCTTCTTGCGCTAGCTGATTCCAGCCCAGCCGCTCATCGATTGATCATGAAGGTAGACGTGTCATTGAAGAACTCCCGAAGGACTTGTTCGGCTTCGTCCGGCAATGAAGTTTTCGTTAAAGCAGTGTCCATCAGCCGCATCCAACGGTCGCGGGCAACCTGATTAATGTGAAATGGAGAATGCCGCGCCCGAAGGCGAGGATGGCCTCTTTGTTCGATGTAAGTCTGGGGCCCTCCAAAGCGACCGATCAGAAAATCCCGGAGGCGCTGCTCGGCCCCTGCAAGATCATTCGCCGGATACATCGGCCCCAAAATGTCATCCAGCGGAATTTGTCGATAGAAGGCAGCGACCAAGCGTGCGAAACCTTCCGCGCCAATCATGGAATAAACTTCAAGCTCCAGCATCCCTATTAGCGCTCCTCATCGAAAATGTTCGCTGGACTCGATGGCAGCAACACTTTCCAATTTCGCAACCTGCTAAGGCCGGGCCCAATGGTCGAGAATGGCCCTACGACTAGCCGTGCTTAATAAATCTCAAAGCAGCAGAGTTCATGCAATAGCGCAGGTAAGTGGGTTTCGGCCCGTCGTCGAAGACGTGACCAAGATGCGCGTCGCATTCGGTGCAGGAGACTTCAGTGCGCAACATCCCAAGGCTCGCGTCGTTGCCGGTGCGAATATTCTCTTTTGCGATTGGCGCCCAGAAACTAGGCCAACCCGTTCCTGAATCAAACTTCGTTTCCGAGCTGAATAATGCATTGTTGCAGCAGATGCAACGATAAATCCCCTTGTCGTGCGATTCGGCATACTCGCCAGTGAACGGCCTTTCCGTTCCCTGCTTGCGCGTAACTTCAAATTGCTCCGCGGTCAATTGCTGCTTCCACTCAGCATCCGTTTTGTGCACTCTTGGGACTTGCGATGGACCGAGTTTTCGGCCGGTATCGTCAAATTCAATGACGGTCAGAGTGCCTTTGTCATCAGTCTTGGCGTCGACAGCTCCAATCGACGGATTTCCTAGCCACGCGGCCAAACCTGCTCCGGCAATCGCGAATAGCGAACTTGTAAGGAAGCCTCTGCGGTCCGTCATTTCATTCCTCCAATTTGTTCAAGTCCTCTCAACCGAACGTGAAGGCAAAAGCCTGAACTCCCGGATCTAGGAATTCGATCTCAAAAGTCCTGTCTTCTACTTCACCTTTTTGTCTGATGAGTTGATAGAGACGATGCTCTCGAACTTCGCCGGCGCCATTGGCATCGCTATCCGCTCCGTGATCCTCGCCTAGCGCGGCTCCGTCCAATTTGACTATGAAGCGAACGGGCTTACCGTCCTTCGTGGGACCTAAAACCAAGTGGAGGTCGCGAGCGTGGAACCGGAACACAATCTTGCCAGGCGCCGTCTCAAGCACCGCGCTCTCAGCACCTACCTTCCACGATCCGCTCAAACCCCATTGATTTAATGAAGGTCTTGCGGGAGCGCTGTAGATCTTTCGCGAGTCCTGAGCTAATGACTCCGGCGAAGCGAAATGCTCGGCTCGACGATACCCGATATAGGTTTCGGGAGAACTCACATTCCCGTTGCTCGGCGCTGCCTCCACTCCGCTGGCGGATACGTCGACTGTACTACCGCTCAATCCAGTAGCGCCATTTTCCTTCAGGAGTTCCTGGATGACATGCTCTGACTCATCGTACTTGCCTTCGCCGAAATGGTGATATCGAATGCGGCCTTTGCCGTCAATGAAGTAATGGGCTGGCCAATACTCGTTGTTAAAAGCGCGCCAAATTTTGTAATCGCTATCGATGGCAACGGGATAGGTAATCTTTAAGTCTCGCACAGCCTTCTCGACATTCGCCCGGTCTTTCTCAAATGCAAACTCCGGCGTGTGGACGCCAATTACAACCAGGCCGGAATCTCTATATTTGGCCGCCCAAGCCTCGATATACGGCAAAGCGCGGAGACAATTGATGCACGAGTAGGTCCAGAAATCGACCAGCACAACTTTTCCCCGCAGCGATTCGCGGGTTAAAGGCGGCGAATTGAGCCACACCACCCCACCAGGGATGGCAGGCATTGGACCTTCATCTTGAAGCACCGGAGAGGTCGACTCGGCAGGCGCGGCTGCCACTGGCCTGGCCGAAGCCGAGGCCGAAGCCATAATCAGATGTTCTTCGACCTTTCCCGTGTTCACAAACGACAATTTTGTGAGTAGGTTCGCATCCCATCCCAGGGCGAGGGCAACAACTCCCATGATGACGGCGACGCCCAATCCGCGGCGAATCCAGACTTCAAACGACAGAGATCGCTTCAACGCCGCGAAAACTTTGTTGCCGGCAAAAAGTGCGATGCCCAGAGATGTTGCAGCTCCCAATGCAAACGACAGCAATAAGAACGAAGTACGAACACCTGGTCCTTGTATCGCAGCCCCTGTCAGAATCAAACCCAAGATCGGTCCGGCGCAGGGAGTCCAAAGCAAGCCGGTGGAGATTCCCAACAAGAAAGACTTCCCAATGCCAGACCCTGGCGATCCGCTCTGGAGCCCCGACCCAACTCGGACGAGCGGACGAGTCAGGAATTCAGCCAAGGAAGGAAATAGCAGGGTCAGCCCCAAGACCAGAAACACAACCATGGCAACATAGCGTCCGCCTTGGTTGAGCCGGACAATCCAATGTCCGCCGAACGCGGCCGCGATCGCAACCGCAGAAAACGTCAGCATCATACCGCCAAGCAACGGCAGACTGGAGCGGCGGAATGGTTGGTCGGCGCGAGCAAACACAAAAGGCAGGACTGGCAAAATGCACGGACTCAATATGGTTAAAGCTCCGCCGGCATAAGCCAATAGATAGATAAGAATGGTGCCCTCCCTCACGTCCAACCTGACAGCACACTGAAAAGGCAGTCTCAGTCTAATAGACTGCTGCGTCCTCCAAAAGTTACATGAAATGCGTGCTAGCTCCCTGATCAGATAGAAAAATCATTCCGAGGTTTTGAACGCTAATGCTAATCTTTTTAGCCATGGAGCGATTAGAAGAAGCCCGAGTGTCTTCCTTGTTAGATGCTCAAAACAAAGCCCAACGATTGTTTGCGGAAGTCGAGGAGCAAAACCTCATTCGTCCTGGCCAATCCGAAACAGCAATCAATGAGAGCATTTACACGCTCGCCCAAAAGATTTACGGAATCACGCGCTACTGGCACAAACGAATCGTGCGCGCGGGCCGAAACACCCTGCAACCTTATGACGAGAATCCACCCGACCTGAAGGTGGCTGACGACGATGTTGTGTTCCTGGACCTAGGACCTGTGTTCGAAGATTGGGAGGCCGATTTCGGCCGCACTTATGTGGTTGGTTCTGACCCGTTAAAACTCAAGCTGTGTCGTGATATCGAAGAAGCGTTCGCGAACGGCAAGAAATATTTTCATCAACAGCCCGACATCACAGGGGCCGAACTGTACCGATACGCTCAGGGGCTAGCGGAACAATCCGGTTGGGAATATGGCGGCCCCATCGCCGGGCATCTGATTGGCCAATTCCCTCACGAACGCATTGCTGGCGACAAAGTCACGCTTTATGTCCATCCCGATAATCACCGTCGAATGCGTGAGCCGGATGATTCAGGACGAGACCGACACTGGATTTTGGAGATCCACTTTGTCGACCGTTTTCGGCAGTTCGGTGGCTTCTACGAGGAACTGCTGACTATCGGCTGAATGCCGATGCCAACATGGCCCAGAACCCTCCAGAAGTTCGCGGAATCAATGTCGATTCGCACACCCGTTGCGGCCACTACAACAAGCCAGTAGATATTATCGCAATCAAGATGCGGTGCTGCGGCATTTACTATGCCTGCAAAGATTGTCATAGCGAGCTCGCCGATCATGAGATCGAAGTGTGGCCGCGAAGCGAGTGGGACCAGAAAGCGATCCTATGTGGTGCATGTGGTGCTGAATTGACGATCGACAGCTACCTGAATTGCGGGAATCGTTGTCCCCAGTGCAGAGCAGAGTTCAATGCCGCTTGCCGAAATCACTACCACTTCTATTTTGATCGAACGCCTCTGTGATTAAACATTTTTGATTTGCAAAAGCTCTTTTTCGTTTACTCTATGCAGCACGGGTTGGTGGCCCTATGGCAACAAGTTCAACCGCAAGTCCGCAGCGAAGTGCGCAGGGTCATCTTGGCGAAACTATGCGGCAGGATGCGTGGTGGGTTGAGCTCTTGCCCGTCATTGCCCTGCTTGGCGCATTCGGAGCATACGCAACTGCGCGGGCCTTCGAAGGCAAATATTACGAATGGGGACCATACCTGTCACCGTTTTATTCGCCTCTCATTGATCCCCATCACAGCTGGTGGCCATTCTCCCCGGCGTTGTTGATTCTGGCCTTCCCTTTGGGATTCCGAGCGACGTGCTACTACTACCGCAAGGCTTACTATCGAGCTTTTTTCCTCGATCCACCCGCTTGTGCCGTTGGTGAGCCGAGCAAACGCCGCTACAAGGGCGAAACAAAATTTCCATTCATTCTTCAAAATCTCCATCGTTACTTTTTATATGCAGGATTCATCTTCTTGATCTTTCTTTGGCGTGACGCCTTTCGCAGTTTCTGCTTTGACGGACGATTCGGAATCGGAGTCGGCTCCCTCGTTCTACTTTTTAACGTGATCCTTTTGACCGTGTACGCTCTCTCCTGCCACTCGCTCCGGCACCTTGTAGGTGGAAAGCTCGACTGCTTTTCTTGCACTGCCTTCGGACGTCCTCGACATACGGCTTGGCGCGGGCTGACGCTTCTGAACGAGCGCCACATGCTCTACGCCTGGATCAGCCTGATTACGGTGGGCCTAACCGATCTCTACGTGCGACTGGTTGCTAGCGGCGCAATAACCGACTTGAGAATCTTGTGACGACAGAATACGAAACTCACGACCACGATGTATTGATCATCGGCGCCGGTGGCGCTGGTCTGCGCGCAGCACTCGGCGCACTCGCTCAAGGTGCAAACGTAGGAGTGGTTTGCAAATCGCTCCTCGGTAAAGCGCACACCGTCATGGCGGAGGGTGGTATCGCCGCTGCCATGGGCAATGTAGACGCCGCCGACAATTGGCGAACTCATTTTCGGGACACCATGCGGGGCGGTAAATTCCTCAACGACTGGCGCATGGCGCAAATTCACGCTCAGGAGGCTCCCGAGCGCGTGCACGAACTAGAACAATGGGGAGCACTTTTCGATCGCACCAAAGATGGAGAAATCCTGCAGCGCGCCTTCGGTGGTCACACCTTCCGCCGCCTCGCTCATGTGGGCGACCGCACCGGCCTCGAAATGATCCGCACCTTGCAGGATCGCGGCGTGCAAATGGGAATCGACGTCTACATGGAGTGCACCATCAGCCGCTTACTGAAAGATGGCGATCGCGTCGCCGGGGCATTCGGCTACTGGCGCGAACAGGGCCGATTCGTCTTGTTTCGGGCCAAGTCGATCGTGCTCGCCACCGGCGGCATTGGCAAAGCTTATAAGATCACCTCCAATTCGTGGGAGTACACCGGAGACGGAATGGCACTCGCCTATAACGCGGGCGCCGAATTGAAGGATATGGAATTTGTGCAATTCCATCCCACCGGCATGGTCTGGCCTCCCGGAGTGCAGGGTCTTCTCGTAACGGAAGCAGTCCGCGGTGAAGGCGGAATTCTCCGCAACAAACTGGGCGAGCGCTTCATGGAGAAATACGATCCCAAGAGAATGGAGCTCTCCACTCGCGATGTGGTGGCGCGCTCAATCTATACCGAGGTCCGCGAGGGACGTGGTACGGAACACGGTGGCGCGTATCTCGACATCTCGCACAAGCCGGCCGAGTATGTGAAGAAGAAGCTGCCCAGCATGTATCACCAATTCAAAGAACTCGCGGACGTAGATATTACGAAGGGGCCGATGGAGGTTGGACCGACGTGCCATTACATGATGGGAGGCATTCGCGTCGAGGCAGAGACAGCGCAATCGTCCGTGCCCGGTTTGTTTGCCGCGGGCGAGGCCGCAGCGGGACTGCATGGAGCAAACCGCCTGGGTGGCAATTCCCTTTCAGATCTGCTCGTCTTCGGCCGCCGCGCAGGTTTGGCCGCCGCCGATCACGCGAAGACGGTACAGAATACACCGCTCGACCCCGCGCAGATCGAAGCCGCCGCACGAGAACTGCTGGCTCCTTTCGAACGCAAAGAGGGCGAAAATCCTTATACGATCCATCGCGATCTGCAGGATGTCATGCAGAATCTCGTCGGCATCTTTCGTACCCGTGAAGACCTCACGCGTGCCATGGCGGAACTGGGAAAACTGAAAGCGCGTGCCGAACATCTAAGCGTAGAAGGCTCGCGAATGTTCAACCCCGGCTGGCATCTCGCCCAAGATCTGAAATCCATGCTCACAGTTTCTGAGGCCGTAACGCGCAGCGCTCTGGCCCGCGAAGAGAGCCGTGGAGCCCACAGCAGGATCGATTACCCAGCCTTCGATGCAACTTGGGGAACAAAGAACAACATTATCGCCCGCGCGGGTAACACAATGACACTTCGCCAGTCCCCGGTACGAGAAATGCCGAGCGAGTTAAAGGAACTGGTTGCGGATGAGAAATAAATAGAAAAGAGAAACAGAACCAGCGGAGGCGCGATGGCAGAAGCAAACTTTGAGATATTCCGCGGCAACAACGACGGCGGACAATCTGTCACCTACCGCGTCCCGATTGCTCCAGGGATGGTGGTGCTTGACGCCCTCCATCACATCCAGGCGCACCATGCACCTGATCTCGCAGTGCGCTGGAATTGCAAAGCCGGCAAATGCGGCTCCTGCTCAGCCGAGGTTAACGGCCGACCGCGGCTCACCTGCAAAACCCGCATGGACGCGCTTCCTCTGGACAAGCCCATCACCGTTCAGCCCATGAAGTCATTCCCCATCATCAAAGATCTGGTCACAGATGTTTCCTGGAATTATCGCGTGAACAAGAAAATTCCGCCGTTTACGCCCCGCCCAGGCGTTAAGTGGAAGATGTATCAAGAGGACGTGGATCGTGTTCAGGAATTTCGAAAGTGCATCGAATGTTTCCTGTGCCAGAATGTGTGCCATGTTCTCCGCGAGCACGAGCAAATGGAGCAGTTCGGAGGACCACGTTTTTTCGTCCGTGTCGCTGGCCTCGAAATGCACCCTCTCGATTCGAAGTCACGCACCAAGATGCTTAAAGATGAGCTCGGCATCGGCCTCTGCAATATCACCAAGTGCTGCACCGAGGTGTGTCCCGAAGAGATCCATATCACCGACAACGCGATCATTCCATTAAAGGAGCGCGTGGTCGACGAGTTCTATGATCCCCTGCTCATGCTGGTCAGAAAGATTCGCGGGGCAAAAGAATCGGGCTGACGCTGACGGATGTCCTATGGAGTTCATATTATGGGAGTTCACGTTATGGAATTCGTACTAAAGACCATCTCGAAGGCCGGGATTCCCGAAGCCATCTCCAAAGCCGAGCTCTACCGCTCTCTCAATGAACCGGAAGAAGCAGAATCAATCTGCCGCGACATCCTGGCAGTCGAGCCCGAACACCAACTTGCAATCCGTCTGCTGGGCCTCGCGATCACTGATCAATTCTGCGGAGACGCTTCAGACCGACACTGGGAAGCGGAAGAACTTTTTCAGAGACTAAGCGAGCGCTACGAGCGCCTTTATTACACCGGCCTCCTGCATGAACGGCGAGCTAAGGCCCAAATGCGTGTGGGCCGTCAGCCACATACTCTTGCTCCCCTCTTCGCCGAGGCGATGCGCTGCTTTGCCGAAGCCGAGATGATTCGCCCTCCAGACAATGACGATGCGGTTCTTCGCTGGAACCGATGCGCCCGGTTGTTGCAAAGCCATCCCGGCTTTCACGAAGAGAAGGAATCCGAGGCATTCGACGCCATCGATAGCTCTCCAATCTAAACTCACACCGTTCGCATTTTCCGGCTGAGTCCTAACTGCAAACAAGAAAAGGGTCGATTCAAAATCCGCCCTTAAACAATTGGTGCGAAAGGGGGGACTCGAACCCCCACGGTTTTACCCGCCAGATCCTAAGTCTGGTGCGTCTGCCAATTCCGCCACTCTCGCGCTCTTAGGCGTCTATCCACTTGCCCGCTTTTCTGCCTAATAGTCTAGCGCAGGATGTACGTGTCTTGCGATTGATTATGGCGACGGCGTCGGCACGACCGCCGTGTCGATAGTAGTCGGGTCATCTCTTAACTTGAGGTAGAGCGTTCTTCCTTTCATCGGCGGGATCACGAGGGTCTCCTCGGCAAAGCCGTCAGGAACTGTAACCGAGTTGCTAAAGTCTGGGTCCGTGCTCACCGCATCAATCAGGAAAAGTTTGTCGCCGCTAAGGGTGCATTGTTTTTCGCGTCCTGTCAGGCAATGCACGCCTTTGAGAGCTGGGACGCGCACCAGATTGACAAGAGGCTGCCAATCTCCTTCAACTCCGTCCGCCGTCACTGGACGAAACTTCAGCGGCCCGAAAGCGGATGGACCAAGAAGCCTCATGGGATCGAGCACGGCAAAAACCGTCTTCGAATCTTGCAGCGTTAGATTGCCTTCTTTGAAACTTAGCATTACACGGAACGACTCGTCGGCGGTCGCAACCTCAACCTTCTCGGTCGCGGCGAACTGCTCAGGCGACTGACTCTTCAGAAAGAAATTGAGACGCGCCTCCTGCGGCAGTTCATCGCTGTCCCCAAGCCGAACCACAAACGGATTCGGCGGCATGCTCGGGTCATTTTGAACGCTCTTGCTGATCACGCTTACACTCGGACGGTGTGGACCAACTGTCGATGTCAGTTCCAGCAGTCGTCCGTCCTTCAGCGTTATGCGCAAAGCGAGCGGATCATCCGGCTTGAGTAGCATGCCGGCCGCAGGCTCCGGAGAAACGAGGGTCAACTCATCCTGCTGATTCGCCCTGGAGAGTGTCTCTGGCTTGAAGTGCAGATTACCCGCTTCGACCTCCATAACCTGATCAAGGCGCGTGCCCTTTAACACTCCTTCAGAATCGCCGGCGTGAATCATAAATCCATCCAACCGAGCGGCTTCCGCGTAGGTGTGCAGGCGGATCTCATCCGCCTCGCGCAGACCGAACTTTCTTACCGTCATGGTTAACGATCCGGCCGGCGATTGTTGCAATCCCACTCGCACTTCAAGTTCGTCCGCTTTCGCAACCTTCCAGTTCGACTCCAGACGCCTGCCTTGTTCGTCGCGCAACGTTACTTCGCTCACGCAGGATGCATCCGCAGCTTCCAGGTGGAGAATATCTTCCCTCCCAACGATAAGGGCGCTTGCATCTTTAGAGGCGATGATCCACTGCGCCGGACGTGAAGTTCGTAGCCGGAATCGCGGCCCTTCGAAAGCGTGGAAACCCCAATTTCCTCGCAGAATTCCAGCCGCTTCTCCCTCGAATGCATCGGCGCGCAGATCCTGAGTCTCTACAACAAATCCACCACGCGCCGGGTCAGGCTGTGCTGGAAGATCAATTCCTGGACCAGATTTGGTTTCCACATGAAGCACAAAGTTGTGTCCCAGTCCGGTCGCGAAGATCAGTGGTGCACCTTCCACCGGAAGAACAAGCGCAGGCTGGCTTGCACAGAAAATCTGGGCCGAGTCTGCTGCCCGCATTGTAGGTAATGGTGAGGGTCGAACCGGCGGCAGGCCGATCACTAATACCGATTTCGGATTGCGGAAGGATGGAGGATTATTCAACCGCAGATTAAGTTGATCCTGCTTCGGCAATGCCAACGCGGGAATGTACTGATACTGCGCTGTGTGCGTCGTACTCAGAATCCTAGCTACATCCACCACCGCACCAACATAAGGACTGTAGTATCCGCCGCGAGCAGTGGGCGAAGAGCTAATCTGAGCCAGCAGGTCAGACGAAGCTCCCGAGGTCAGAGTAGACGCCATGGTCTGACTGTGGGAATCGTCCAACACGAGTTGATCGGTATTTTGTGTAAGGCATGGCACTTGCTGTGCACTGGGCTTGTCGAAGCACTGTTGATCAAGGCGCATATTCAAACTGCGCGCCAGCAAGGTCGTCCGAGTTTTCAATTGCTCTGGATCGCTTGCAGAACTTTCGCGGACAGCTTCTAAATATTTCTCCAGCCGAGCCCGATCAAGGCTGGCTTGTTCGAGGTCCTGTGCGGCACGCACAAAGGCTCCCGGCTTACCCCGAACCGCAGTTCGCAGCGTGCTGAAAGCGCCTCCCGTTTCCGGAGCAAGCAGCAAGAGCGCATCCTCGGCTCCCTCGGGCACAATTACGTAAACACCTTCCTCGTGCACCGGCTTACTCCATGCGTCCACCCGCGTAAACCAGGCATCCGGCGGAGGATTCGTTGCTCCCCGCAAAAAGACGACTACCAGCAAATAATGAACCGACTGGTTGTCGGGTAGGTCGGGGTGCACCCAAAGACGATCTCCGGTCTGAAGACTGGGCACCCCGGAAATCGGCAGAGTCCGGCCTTCCCGTTCCACGCGCACTTCGACCTTTGGACCTACAAGGTCGAAAGCAGCCGTGTCGGCGAACGCAGCGACCGCCATCAGCAACAAGGTAGATACAACTACAAGGACTACAAATCGCCTACATCGGAAGTATGGACGGTACAAGGACAAATGACTTAGACCTCTGACTTAAATTCGAACGCGGATGACTGTTTTATCCCAACCCGCAATTCCATTTTATATGCTTGCCCTCGCTTTGGCCTAAGGGATAGCAACGTCAGACAGTACTATCTATGCGATCTGGGCGACATCGCCACCAGCTCAGCCTTCGACATCTCTTCCTGGTAATGCAATATGCGCAGCCCGGTCGCCAGTTGTAAAAGTTCGCCTGGATTCAGCAAATACTCTGGATTCTTTGGTCCGCTCATCGGTTTCCCCTCAGCCAGGGTCCGCGTTTTATAGATGAGCAGTCCTCCCGGCCGCAGTGCCTTCAAGATCTCCGGAAAAATATCTCGCTCCAGATAGAAGAATGCCATCACCACGTCAAACTGCCTTTCGAAGGGCGTTTGCGAACCCTTGAAGTGAGTGAGATCATCTACTACAAAGCAAATGTGGGATGCGAGCGGCCCAGCATTCTGCGTTGCCAGTTCGACTCCGGCCTCGGAGATGTCAATGAGAGTAACTTCCCATAGCGCGACCTCCGAACTTTGTCTCGTGAGCCAGATGGAGTGCCGTCCCGCCCCACCCGCTAAATCTAGCGCTCTTCCTCCGTGCGGAAACGAGGGTCGTACGTATTCCGAAAATGCGCGTAATAAAAATGGATCGGGGGTTGTCCACGCGTCCGGCGCTTCGCGATATTTATGGTCCCAACGCGCGCGCGCATCACTTTCTTCATCTTCATCCAGAGAAAAGCGCATGCTCCTCCAGTGTAAATGCGGCATGATAAACACGCGATGGAGATGTCTTGCGTGACCCCCATTTCCACACGCTTCTCGGGACACCACGGCGCTTCGGTCCCTCCCCGTACCGGCGGAGGTGACGATGGCCGCGGGCGTGACGGTGATGGTTTTATACCCGACTTTATTCCGAACTACGGAGAGCGCCTGCGCCGCGCGCGCATGGGACTGGCGGTCGCCATGACTCCCATCATTGTGCTTTTCGTTTCTTTCACGACGATCTACCTGATCCGGCGCGGAATTCTCAGTCTTGATCCGAACAATGCAGCTTACATTCGAACTTGGGTTCCGATCCGACTGCCGTGGACGTTGTTATTGGTCAACACCGCCGTACTGATCGTCAGTAGCATCACGATCGACTTCGCGCGACGCGAAATCACACGTGAAGCCGCGCTCGCCCCTGTGCAATCGATTCCCGGAGTCTCCCTCGGCGACGAGCGCCGTTTCCCCTGGCTCGCCCTGACCACGCTTCTCGGCCTGTTATTCCTAGCCGGACAGCTCTTGGTTTGGAGCAGACTTTCCACCGAAGGTTTTCATCTGATCGGTGGCACCAGCAGCTCCTTTGTATACATTCTGACTGCGATGCACGGCCTTCATCTGGCTGGCGGCGTGCTTGCTCTTCTCTTCGCGAATATCGCCGCTATTCTGCATCGTCCAGTAGAAACTCGCCGGATCGTCGTCGACGTCGCATCCTGGTACTGGCACTGCATGACTGGATTGTGGATTTACATCCTTGTATTGTTCACGTTCGCCGCACGGTAAGTTGGTATCATTTCTTCTCGATTACTCTTGTATTTCTTAATCTTCTGGTCTTTGGAATCATGGAATCAATTAAGAATTGATGAGGATCTCAATGAGGGTATTTGGCAAGCTGATCGTTGCGGCGCTGTTCATCTTTGCAGTACTGCAGTTGGTGCGACCCATTATTCCGGCAAAGCCTGCGACGGCCGAAATTCAGGCGCCACCTGAGGTCAAGCAGATCCTCGAAAAGGATTGCTACAGTTGCCACTCGGACGAGCGGCGGCTCGCATGGTTCGACCAGATCGTACCCGGCTACTGGCTCGTACGGCACGACATCCTGACCGCGCGTGAACACCTCAACTTCTCAACCGTGGGCTCCAAGTCCGCCGCCGTGCAGAAAGCCGCTCTCTATGAGGCTGTGAATATGATGCAGCTCGGCGCGATGCCGCTGCCGAGTTTTCTCAAGCTGCATCCGGATGCGAAGGTGACATCCGAAGAACTGACAACGTTGAAGACATATCTTGCCCCGTGGACGCCTTCGCTGAACCCGATCGCCAACGCAACATCTGCCAGTGCCAGCGGAACTCCCGTGCCTGTCCCTCTGGCGGCAGTGCAGCCGGAGTTCAACGAGTTCCCGTTCGAGCCCACATTCGAAAGCTGGAAGCTAATCAGCACCACCGACCGAGGCGACAACCGAACCTTCCGCTTCATCCTGGGAAATGATGTCGCCGTGAAGGCGGCGCAAGCGGGCAATATCTCGCCCTGGCCGGACGGCACGCGCTTCGCCAAAATCGCCTGGCAGCAGGAGCTTGGACCCGATGGTCTGGTGCACCCCGGCAAGTTCGTGCAAGTGGAACTAATGCTGAAAGACGCACGGCGTTACAAAGACACAGAGGGCTGGGGTTGGGGCCGCTGGCGCGGCATGGAGTTAAAGCCTTACGGCAACGACGCGCAGTTTGTAAACGAGTGCACCGGTTGCCACCAGCCGCTGCGAGGCAGCGACTACGTGTACACACTGCCAATCTCAACTGCGAAAGTCAGCGATGAGGAAGTTGTGAATAACACCGCCGCACTTCCGACAAGCCTGCCATATCAACCGCTGACGTGGAACGCCATCACCATGTATGTCGATCCTCAGACTCACACGACGGCGACACTCTACGGTAACGAGACTGCTATGCAAGCGGTGCAGTCACGCGGAACTGCTCCGGCTGATGCAACAAAGGGTCCAGCGTACCCAGTGGGTGCAGTGCTGGCGCTCGTAAGCTGGGCGCAGCGTGATGACCCGCACTGGTTCGGCGCACGTATTCCCGATGTGCCGCAGTCTGTAGAGTTCGTGCAAATCGCGGCCGGCGGCCAACAAAACGGCTATCGACGCTTCGCCGGTACAGGGCTTCCCGAGGATCCCGGCGGCGTCAATGTGGCTGCGGAGCGAACAAGCTTCGTACTAAGTCTTGTCCCGGCTCCCCTGCCGTAGCCATATTTTGCGTTCCGCGACGATCAGTGTAACCTCCCAACGGAGAGAAAACGAACTATGTGTTTTTCAGCAGCAGCCAACTTTGTGGGTAGCGGAGTTCTGGGTACTATCGGCGTCATTACCTTGACAAAGGTAAAACATCGTCGCGAACTGCTTTTCGCGTCGCTGCCCGCGCTATTCGCGATTCATCAGTTCATCGAGGGCTTCGTCTGGCTGGGATTGGATGGAGTTCTTTCTCCTGCCGTGACGCACGATATGGGTGCGGCGTTCATGCTTTATGCGCAGGGGCTGCTCCCTTTTTTGCTGCCGCTCAGCGTGCTACTGTTCGAGGCGGACAATAAAAGCCGCAGGCGCATGCAGCTGTTCCTCTGGATAGGCTTGGCAACTACGCTCTATATTCTGTGGGCGTTGACGGCGTTTCCAACTCAGGTGTACGTCCGAGGAAACAGTATTGTGTACATCAACCAGGCGACCAACAACATAACGGTTGCGATTTTTTATGTGATTGCAACTTGCGGTTCGTTGTTTTTCTCCAAGATCCGCATGATGGTCGTCTTCGGAGTTGCAAACCTGGTGATTCTGCTGGCCGTCATGGAGGTCAAACGGTACGCGTTCACCTCGCTGTGGTGCGCATATGCCGCAATTGCCAGTTTGATCATCCTAGCGTATTTCTGGAAAAGCAAAGAAGAACGGCCGTTCGTCTACGCGTAACGATAATGACGACTTGGATGGGGTCACGAAAACGTTAACGGCTGAAACACCGTGCGGGACGCAGCATTTGACAATTGTAACGTGAATTTAACATGACATCTCTCGCGGCCGAATGCTACGATTTCGGAATTTTCCGGCCAAAAGAAAGGTTAGAGCAATGGCCTCAGATCGTTCGTTCCACTGCGAGGTTGAGAAGTCGAAAGATAAAGACGAGCATGGAAATCAGGTGACGACGATCAAGTGCCATGGCAAGCTGGTCTGCGACACCGCAAGTCAGGTAAAAGAAGTGGTCGCGCCCCTCATCCCTCTCGGCGGCCGCATTATTATCGACCTTGGTGATGTAAATCAGCTCGACAGCTCGGGCCTCGGAGCGCTGGTCGGGCTCAAAGCGTCCGCAATCAGGCAGGGCCTGTGCATTCTTGAGTTCGCGAACATGACGCCTCGCGTGCTAGAACTGTTGCGCATCACTCGTCTGACGGAAATGTTTTCGTCGTAGACCCACAGAAGTCTTCCCGAACCACAACCAAGAGACCCTTTATAATAGAAGATTCGTTAGTGGGTTTTTATCCGTCTGTAGCGCCAGGGGAAGATGTCGACAGATAGCATTATCGTTCGCGGGGCCCGGGTTCACAACCTCAAGAACATTGATTTTGAGATCGAACACAACACTCTGACCGTCGTCACCGGCGTTTCAGGCTCGGGCAAATCATCGCTCGCTTTCGACACGATCTATGCCGAGGGACAGCGGCGATATGTTGAATCGCTGTCGGCGTATGCCCGGCAGTTCTTGGAGCGGATTGAGAAACCCGATGTCGATTTGATCGACGGTATCGCACCTGCAGTCGCCATCAAGCAGAAGAATTCCACCCGCAATCCGCGTTCTACCGTCGCCACTGCTACTGAGATTTTCGATTATCTGCGACTGCTTTTTGCCCGCGTTGGACGCACGTACTGCCTGCTCTGCGGACAGGAAGTGAAAAAAGATACGGTGGACGAGGTGGTTGAGCGTTTACTGGGTCTGGGCGAAGGAACTCGCTTGAATGTCTTCTTCCCGATTCAAGCGCATGCACCGGCTATCGAAGAAAATGTCGGAAAAAGGCCGCGCGGCAAGAAAAAGCCGGTCGAATCCAATCTGCCTTCCGAGGCGATCAAAGCACGACTTTTCGAGTTGCGTAAACGCGGCTTCAACCGGCTCTTCCAGAATGGGCAGGTCTTCGAGTTCTCCAGCCCAGAATCTTTGCTCGATATTAATTTTTCCGAGCCGGTCTTTGGACTGGTAGACCGTCTCGTCATCTCCGCCGACCAGCGCTCGCGGATTGTCGATGCGGTTGAGATCGGCTATCGCGAAGCCGGCGAAGTAATTTTTGAAACCGCCCCGCGAAATGAAGATGGTGGCAAGGCAGTTCCTCAGCGATTGCGTTTTTCGCAACGCTTCGAGTGCAAGAACGACGGCAGCCGCTACGAAGAACCGGAGCCCCGGCTCTTCTCGTTTAATAATCCATATGGCGCCTGCCCTCGCTGCCAGGGCTTCGGCAACACCATCGATTTCGATCTCGACCTGGTTATTCCCAATAAAGGCAAGACGCTGAACGAAGGCGCGATCGAACCCTGGACTAAGCCGAAATATCGGCCACTGTTCACGGAACTTAAACGTTTTGCGCGTGCGGCAGAAATCCCGCTTGATGTGCCCTGGTATGAACTCGAAGCCGAACAGCAACGGCTCATCGTTGAAGGTGATGGCGACTTCGGCGGCGTCCGCGGCTTTTTTCAGCATCTGGAGCGCAAGAAATATAAGCTGCATGTCCGCGTCTTTCTCAGCCGCTATCGCGGATACTCACTTTGCTCCGCTTGCGGCGGAACTCGCCTGCGCGTGGAGGCGCGCCAGGTAAGGATCGATGGCAAGAACATTTGCCAGGTATGTAGCATGACGGTCGAAGAGGCGGCGCGCTTTTTCGATCAGCTCCAGCTCTCAACCGAACAAGCAGCGATTGCCGAGAAATTATTGATTGAGCTTCGGGAGCGGCTGCGCTTTCTAAACGAAGTCGGTCTCGAGTATTTAACGCTGGATCGTCTGGCTTCGACGTTATCGGGCGGCGAAGCACAACGCATTCAGCTCGCAACTTCTCTGGGATCGCGTCTGGTCGGCACGCTGTATGTGCTCGACGAGCCTTCGATCGGACTGCACAGCCGTGACACGCACAGGCTTATCAAAATTCTCCATGACCTGCGCGACCTGGGAAACACAATACTCGTCGTCGAGCATGATCCCGACATCATGCGTGCTGCCGATCGCATTCTCGATCTCGGTCCAGGCGCAGGAGAAAATGGCGGAAACGTTGTCGGCGCAGGCACCTATAACGAAATTATCAAGATGCCGCATTCGCTGACCGGCCGTTACCTAGCTGACGAGATTCACATTCAGATTCCTGCGAAACGGCGTCAGCCCGGACCGCATAAAATTCGCATCACCGGCGCGCGGGCTCACAATCTGAAGCGCATCGATCTCGAAATTCCTCTCGGCATGCTGGTAGCGATCACCGGCGTCTCCGGCTCGGGAAAGTCTTCCTTGCTCCACGATGTCCTCTATCAGGGCTTAGCCATGGCCAAGCGGCAGGCGAATGGCGGCGCTGCGGCGATTTTGTGGGACGAAATTGAAGGCGACGATTTTATTGACGAAGTGATACTCGTCGATCAATCGCCTATCGGCCGCACTCCGCGGTCGAATCCGGTTACCTATATCAAGGCTTTCGACATCATCCGCGAACTGTTCGCTTCGCTGCCTGAATCGAAGAAACGCGGCTTCCCTGCCGGACATTTTTCTTTCAATGTTCCGGGCGGCCGTTGCGAAAATTGCCAGGGGGACGGCACCGTCACCGTCGAAATGCAATTTCTGGCTGACGTGGAGTTGATTTGCGACGAATGCAAAGGCACACGTTATAAACCGCAGGTGCTCGAAATCCACTACAAAGGCAAGAATATTCACGAAGTTCTGAACCTGACGATTCGCGAGGCGTTGAAGTTTTTCGCCGAGGTTCCGCGGCTCACCGAAAAGTTGCGCGTGCTCGATGAAGTTGGCCTAGGCTACCTGCGGCTTGGCCAATCGGCCACGACCCTCTCTGGAGGGGAAGCGCAGCGCATGAAACTGGCAGCGCATCTGCAACCCGGAACCCGCCAGACGATCGGTCGCCCTGGCGAGGGCGGCGACGCTCCGAAACGTAAACGCCGCACGCTTTACATTTTCGACGAGCCTACCACTGGGCTGCACTTCGACGACGTCAGTAAACTGCTTTCGGCTTTCCGCCGTCTAATCGACGCAGGGGGATCGATCGTCGTCATCGAACACAATCTCGAAGTCATTAAGACGGCAGACTGGGTCATCGACCTCGGCCCAGAAGGCGGAGCTCGTGGCGGGAATCTAGTCGGCTTCGGGCCGCCCGAAGCGATTGCCGAGTTGAAAAACTCTCACACTGGACAATATCTAAAGCGGATATTGAACGGGAACGATGTAAAGGCAGGGTAAGCACTGAGAGGTGGGCAGTAGAATGTTTCTAGAGCGCGGGTATTGCTCCAACTCCGCTCTAGACAAGCACCACGTCACAGACTGCAGAGACCACTACATATGAATCGTCCGGTCAGCAACGGGATCCTGCTTGTCATCACTCTGCTAGCCGCCGTTGCCATTGCTCAAGACCACACCACCGTCCGCCACTACAAGGAACGTGTCGATGATCAGCCGCCCGAGATCGCACAAGCGGAAGATGGAATCCAGAAGGGCGACTTCGCCGGCGCGGAAACGCTGCTAAAAAAAGCTCTGGATAAGTATCCCAACAATTTTCAGGCATGGTTCGATCTCGGTTTCGCTTTGAACCGACTCGGGCGTGCCGATGAATCCATTGCCGCATACCGCAAGTCGGTCGACGCCAAGCCCGACGTTTTTGAGTCGAACCTGAACCTCGGACTAATGCTTGTCCGAACCAACAATCCTGAGGCCGAGCAATTTCTCCGGGCTGCGACTACCCTCAACCCTACCTCTAATATCGAAGAAGGTCGGGCACGCGCCTGGCTTGCGCTCGCGCACCTGCTCGAAAACAAAAAACCGGACGACGCACTCCAGGCTTACCGCAAGGCTTCCGAACTCACGCCCA
>Ga0209169_10000329_pt1 | contig 28562 bp, 23 predicted proteins | sample HubBroMetageWRM4_FD_188346 | JGI IMG/M metagenome (GOLD analysis project Ga0209169, IMG submission 188346) | Warmed soil microbial communities from the Hubbard Brook experimental Forest, New Hampshire - Hubbard Brook CCASE Soil Metagenome WRM 4... | ecosystem: Environmental > Terrestrial > Soil...
CTGATGGCTGAACGCTGACGGCTGTCAACCCCGACTCACCCTGATCACTCCCGGCTATCCTCCATTCCGCACCCTGCATCGAATAGAATCATAGCTAGTAAACACTACAATAGATTCCATACTCTTATCCCAGGTGAGGCTTGATGCGCAATTCCCTTGTTCTGTCGTTGCTTTTCTGTTTCCTGACTTCCATTTTTTCCGTCGCCCAAGATGCTAAGCCAGACGCCACCGCTCCCGAGCCCGATACCAAAGCCTCCGGACGCGTCGAGGCCGCCGGCACCGTACTGGACGAAATCCAGGCCGCTCCGGACAAAGGTATCCCGCAAGAGGTGCTGGGCTCGGCCGAATGCGTAGCCGTAGTTCCCTCCCTTCTCAACGGAGGATTCGTCTTCGGCGGCCGCTACGGCAAAGGCGTCGCTAGTTGCCGCACCGAAAAAGGCTGGAGCGCGCCCGCCTTCTTCACCATCGGAGGCGGCAGCTTCGGCCTCCAGATTGGCGGCCAAGCCACCGATCTGGTCATGCTCATCATGAATAAAGGTGGCATGGATAATCTGCTCTCCAGCCAGTTCAAACTCGGAGCCGATGCCAGCGCCGCCGCCGGTCCCGTCGGTCGCCACGCCGCCGCCGACACCGATTGGAAGATGCGAGCCCAGGTCCTGACCTACTCCCGCTCCCGCGGCCTCTTCGCCGGACTCGAACTCTCCGGCGCCGTCATCAAGCAGGACAAAGACAGCACCCGCGAATTCTACGGCCGCATGGTGCCCTTCAAAACCTCTCTCAAAGGAGAAGTCCCGGCTCCCAAAACCGCATACCCCTTCCTGAGCTCTCTAGCGAAGTGGGCGCAGGAAGCAGCAAAGTAAAACTGGCGTCATAAACGGTTGGGAAGGGCACGGCTTCAGCCGTGCCGCCCGAAGCCAACAACTATGCGGGCTTTAGCCCCTGAGGTTCGCCCACCTTGCAAGTGGACGCCTCACCCCCTACACTCCGGCACAGTGCGAGAACGCATCGAGTTCGCCTTAGTCTGGCCCTGGATCAAAATCCTCGGCTTGCTCCCCCGTCCCATAGCGCGTGCCATCGGCATCACCCTCGGCTTAACCGTCTACGCCGTTCACGGACGCCTGCGCCGTGTCGGCCTGCGCAACCTCGCTCTCGCGTTCCCCGAGATGTCCGACCGCGAACGCCGCCGTCTTCTTCGCGGAGAATTTATCTCCCTGGGACGCCAGCTAGCCGAAGTCTGTCTCTTCCCTCGCTACACCCGCGAAAATATCTCGCGCACCGTTGTCTACGACGGCTTCGAAAACTATGAAAACGCCTACAAGCGTGGCAAAGGCGTCCTCTTTCTCACCGGACACCTGGGAGCCTGGGAACTCTCCGCCTTCGCCCACTCGCTAAACGGTCATCCCTTATCGATCGTCATGCGCTCGCTGGACAATCCCTACATCGACGCATTCCTCCAGAGCTACCGCACCATGCACGGCAACCGCACCGTAGACAAAGATGATTTCGTCCGCGGCCTGCTCTCCGCTATGCGCAATGGAGAAACCGTAGGCATTCTCATGGACACGAACATGACCCCGCCGCAAGGCGTGTTCGTGGATTTCTTCGGCATCCCCGCATGCACTGCCAGCGGCCTAGCCCGCATAGCCCTGCGCACCGACGCAGCCGTAGTCCCCGGCTTCACCGTCTGGGATGCGAAGCTAGGCAAATACATCCTGCGCTTCGATCCTGCCGTAGAATTAATCCGCACCAACGATAACGAAGCCGACATCGTAGCCAACACCGCAAAATTCACCAAAGTCATAGAAAGCGTAATCCGCCAATATCCCGACCAATGGCTCTGGGTCCATCGCCGCTGGAAAACGCGTCCAGCAGGTCAACCACCGCTATATTAGCCAGTGTGCTCGTGTGGGGACGGGCGTCTCGCCCGTCCAAGCCGAGCAAAGCTCGGCCCTTGCCGCGAGTTTCAATGAAAATATCCCAACGAACTGCTCCACGTTGTACACACCCGCCCCGGAAAGCGACAATAGACACCCATGAAGCAAACCCTGCGTGATCTCGCCGAGAAACTAAGTTGTCATCTCCTGGGAGACAGCTCCATCACCGTCACTACAGTCTCAAGCCCGCAATCCGCCACCAGCACCAGCCTGGTTTTTGTGGAGGATCCCCAGCACCTCGACACCGCGCTCCGTTCGTCCGCCGCCGCAGTCATCGTAGGAGATTTCGCCGCCGGCAACTTCGCAGCCAGCGCCACCAAGCCGTTCCTGATTTCCGCGCAGCCGCGCCTGACCTTCGCCCGAGCCGCAAAACTGCTCCGCGATCAGGATCTCAATCGCATCATTCATCCCTCCGCCATAGTTTCCGCGTCTGCCGAAATAGGCACGAACGTGGCCATCGGCACACGCACAGTTCTAGGAGAACACGTACAAGTCGGCGATGAAACCACCATCGGCGCTGGCTCAGTAATCGGCGACAACGTAATCATCGGAAGCCATTGCCGCATTGATCCCAGCGTCACCATCTACGCAGGCACAACTCTAGGCGACCGTGTAATCGTGCAGGCAGGAGCAGTGCTAGGCAGCGAAGGCTTCGGCTACGTCCGCGATTCCAAAACCGGACGCTATGAGCAATTCCCGCAAATCGGGCGCCTGATAATCGAAGACGATGTAGAGATCGGAGCCAACTCCACGATCGATCGAGGCGCGCTGGACGAAACCAGAATCCGCCAAGGCGCAAAGATCGACAATTTAGTACACATAGGCCACAACGTCCAGATCGGAGAAAACGTAGTAATCGCCGCCCAAACCGGCCTCTCCGGCAGCGCCATCGTCGAAAATAATGTGATCATCGGCGGCCAAGTCGGCATAGCGGATCACGTCCGCATCGAAGAAGGAACAATTTTAGGAGCACAAAGCGGCATCCCAACCAAGAAGGTAATTCGCGGCAAAGGAGTCATTTTCTGGGGAACTCCAGCCCGTCCAATCAAGGAGTATCTTAAGGAGTTGGCGTTTTTATCCAGGTCAGCCAAGAAACAACGCTGAACGCCAAGAGAATTTCGAGTAGAGACGCGGCTGGCCGCTTCTAAGCAGCACCTTGAAAGCTAGGGGTCAAGAGCCGTCACCCATGCCCATCCTAATCATCGGCGGACACACCCGCAGCGTCGGCAAAACCAGCGTAGTTGCCGGTCTAATCGCTGCTCTGCGCACCTTCCACTGGACCGCCCTAAAAATTACGCAATACGGACACGGCGTCTGTTCCGCCAACGGAGAAGCCTGCGACTGCGCCACCGCCGACCACTCCTTCGCCGTGTCCGAAGAAAGAGACCGTTCCGGCGAATCCGACACTTCGCGCTTCTTAGTTGCTGGAGCCGATCATTCCTGGTGGGTTCGCACCCAGCAAGGCCATCTCGCGGAAGCTATGCCCCGGATCCGCAAAATTCTCGCCACCACACAAAACGCCATCATCGAATCCAACAGCATCCTGCGCTTCATGAAGCCGGATCTTTATCTAACTGTGCTCGATCCAGCAACCGCCGACTTCAAAACCTCTGCACAAACATTCCTCGACCGAGCCGATGCAGTCCTGCTGCACTCCGGCGACACGAAACAGCCAGCCTGGAAACAAGTCTCACTGAAACCCGTAATCGACCGCCCCACATTCGCGATCCAACCGCCAAATTATGCAACGCCGGAAGTAGTAGAGTTCGTCCGCACCCGCTTATCCTTGTCATCCTGAGCGAAGCGAAGGACCTCACCTTCTCCAAATTTGTCATCCTGAGCGGAGTAAGGATTCCCGCGAAGCGGGAGTCCTGGCGCAGTCGAGGGACCCCTCGCATCTCAATTGCCCAACCGGCCCATCGGGGAGTTCTCAAGACGAGTTCTCAAGGCTCCTTGCCGCTACCGACAGGTCTTACTGGCGGGGCTTGCCCGCCCTACGTATACATCCCAATCACCCGCTCAATCGCGCGCCGGCACACCGCACAAAACTTGTCATACCGTGTGAACATGATGCAGTCCACCTCCGGACGGTAAGAGCCCTTAGCCTCATAGTTCGCGCCTTCAAACGCTCCAACCTTCCCCGCATACTTCTGCGCGCCGAGCATCTCGTCTTCCTTGGCACGCTCTTTTCGAAAAAGTTCATCCATCTCCGCTTCAGGCCTTCCCGCCGCCCGCAACTCGCGTCGCTGTCGCTGGATCTCCCCCTCAAAGCGGTCAAACTCATCTTTATCCCAAGGCGTCGGAATCGGCGTCCCCGAAGCGACCAGATCCTTCCACTTCAAATTAACGGGATCGAGCAGCGCCGTCACATTTGGCTCCCACGGCTCTGTCTTCTTCTCCGGCGGCAGGTACGCTACAGCCGAAGCATAATATTCATCGGCCAGTCCCGCGAACTGATGCCCAAACTCGTGAACTCCCACATATCCCGCCCAAAGATTGTCGATGGCCACCGTCGCATACTGATTGAAAATTCCGCCCCCGCCATAAGTCTGCCCGTTGACCAGAATTTCGATGAACTCATAAGGCGCGAACGACGCAATATCCCGCAGCGTCCGGTTCTCTGTAGTCAGCACATAGCGCTCCGTGCCAAACGTGTCATACGAAGCTCCCACCGGCGACCGCCGATAAATTCCGCTCGAAGGCCGTGAAATCCCCGACTCCTCCGCCGCCGGACACAGTCCCCACACATTAAATTCATTCCGATGCTCCCGAAAGGGAGAGGTAGAAAACAGTGCCTCCATAAACCGCCGCGCATCCTGCTCAAACTTCGGACGCTCCGCCGCCGTGTACCCATCGCCCAGCACCAGCAAATCCACCTTGTTCGCCGGATTGCCCATCTTCTGTAACTCCAGCAACGCTCCCGGCGACGGTGGACGCGACCGATCCACAGATTCACTCTTCGGATCAACCACCGTCTTCCAAACTTCTTTCCAGGATGGGCTCGCGCTGTCGCCACGTTCTTTCAGCGATACTTCAACGACTGCTTCAGGATTCGGAAATCGCAGCGACTCCGAAAACGTCCGATTCCCGTGGAGCGCTTCATCCGTTGTCTTCCACTCACCAAATACGGAATTGAATCCACGCGAGTACAGCAGCTTGCCACTCGCCCGCTCCCGCACTTCAAACAGATAGTTGCCCAGCTGACTCTCATCGATAGATTTATTGAGATTTCCCGGCCACGCCAGCGGCTCCAGCACCACCCGATCCAGGCTGAACCACTCTTCGTGAGAATTTCCCGTGTGGTAATAATCAATGCGCAGGGTGTGTGGTGTGGCAGGACTTCCAGCAAAACTCGCATCAAGACTGAAGAAGAAAACTAGGAGAGAGACAACAGCGAGGCCGAGCGTTCGTTTCATGCACGGAATTGTAGCTCACGATCTTGTTGCTTAGGATCCCGGCGTCCCCGGCTTGATCTCGACCGCCTTGTCGTTTTCAAAGCTAACCACGATCGGTTTTCCCGCGTTCGGATAATGCAAAGTTCGCGATCCGTAATCACCCGAACCTTCCGGAACTCCCATCCCAATCGCGAAACTGGCCTGCAGTTCGCTCATGCCCGGTTGCACTTCATGAGCATCGATCTTCTGCCACACATCCGCTGGCCAATGCTTATAAAGATCGCGAGGATCCTCAATAAAGAAAATGTCGGCAGCCCGCAGTTTGAAATCACCATCCTTCTGCGCCCCAATCGGCACCGCATAAGCCTTGCCCTCGAGCGAAAAACAAGCCATCACCTGTTTAATCCCCGGCGCCTGCGGAGCTACATCAGTCACCACATCTTGAATCGCAAGCTTCTGCAATGGCGCCAGCGTTCCCGCCTCGTGCGCGAAATCCGTCTTGTGCCGCGCCGAGTTGTAAGGATAGTAAGTGAGCTGATCGCCATACTTCACCCAAACCGGCTGCGCCATCAACTGCTCCCGTGCCGACTTCAGATCGTAAGCATGAAGTTTCTTAGGCGTGACGTAATAGTCTGCATTCAGAGCTCGTTCTTGCTTGGGCGCCGCATCCTCTTTCCTCGTCTCGTGCCGCTCATAAACCACGTAAGCCGCGCGCCCGCCCGCAATGACGATAGCGATCACCAGGAAGACTTGTAGTTTTTTCTGAAACTCCGGGTCAATAGCCATGATCTAATAAGCGTATCCTTGATTTGAAGTTAATGATTTTGTTCCCAATCACCAGACGACAATCAGTTAACATAAAACACAAGCCTCAAAGGAAACTCATGCCTATCGTCCAAGATGATGTTCTGAACGCACTCAAGCAATGCTACGATCCCGAAATCCCCGTCAACATCGTCGATCTCGGGCTAATCTATGAAATCCGCTTCGAAGACGTCCCAGAAAATCAGCAAGACGTCACCGTTGATATGACCCTGACCGCCCAAGGCTGTCCCGAGCACGTCAACATCAGCGCCCAGGTAAAATCACGCGTCGAGCAACTCCCCGGCGTCCGCAATGCCAGCGTCAACGTCATCTGGGAACCCGCATGGACTCCCGAGCGCCTAAGCCCCGAAGCCCGCAAACAACTCGGAATCGAGTAACACCCGAACTATTTTTACGTTCCCGCAACTCCCGCCTGAAAACATTGTCATCCTGAGCGGAGCGAAGGACCTCATGCCCCAGATGCGTCGCTCAGGGGATTAACGTCAGTACTCGCCCAACTCCTCAAACGCCCGAGCTGCGCGCTTATCCGCCAGTTCTTCAATCTTGCTCCCAATCTTCATCGCCAGATCTAAGAACCGCGTTCCCTGCCGAACGTACGAAGGCAGCTCCTCACGAATCCGCACAAACTGCTCCGGATACTCCGATGCCAGCACCGCCAGCCCCACGCTTCCCACCAGCACCGCCGCCGGACGTCTCCCCTTCAGCGCCAACATTGCCGCCGTCCCCGCCGTCCCCGCGATCACAACCCGTTTCCAGTTCTCCATGTCATCTCCTCACGTCACTCGTCTGACCGAGACTATCTTTTCCCTGCAGGATTCTAAACCACCACCATGCTTTATACTGCCGCCGACCGTGAATCCGATGAATAAGAATCAACGAATATCTATGATGCAATTTCACAGACTTCCGTTTCTCGCCGCACTCGTTGCACTTTTGTCCGCCGCCACTCTCGCCCCAGCCCAAGCCAAGCCCCGAGCCCGCGATCTAGGCGTCCCCTTCGACGGAACCCCGGGCCCAAATAATGCCATCACCGACGTCAAAGGCGTAGAAGTCGGGCACACCACACTCATCTCCGGCAGCGGCAAACTAAAAGTTGGAGAAGGCCCAGTCCGCACCGGCGTCACCGCCATTCTTCCCCGCGGACACCGCTCCAACGACGCCGTCTTCGGCGGCTGGTTCACCCTCAACGGCAATGGAGAGATGACCGGCACCACATGGCTAGAAGACTCCGGCTTTCTCGACGGCCCCGTCATGATCACCAACACCCACAGCGTAGGGGTAGTCCGTGACGCCGTTATCGCCTGGAAAGTAAAACGCAACGAGCCCGACATGGAAGGCTACTGGTGGTCCTTGCCCGTCGTAGCCGAAACCTGGGACGGCTATCTCAGCGACATCAACGGATTCCACGTAAAGCCCGAAGACGCCTTCCATGCATTAGATACCGCGCACGACGGTCCGGTAGAAGAAGGCAATGTCGGCGGCGGAACCGGCATGATCTGTAACGAATTCAAAGGAGGAATAGGAACGTCTTCCCGCGTTATAACTATGAAAAAAGATGTGAAGGCCGGAGGTTACACCGTAGGTGTGTTAGTGCAGTGTAACTACGGTCGTCGCGACCAACTGCGCATCGCCGGAGTTCCCGTAGGCAAGGAAATTCCCGAGCATCCCGCTTATGGAGAAGACGTAGGTTCGATCATCATTGTTATAGCAACCGACGCGCCCCTTATCCCGACTCAGTTAAAGCGCCTGGCTCGCAAAGCTTCTCTGGGATTAGGCCGCGATGGCAGTTACTCTGGCGACGGCTCCGGCGACATCTTCATAGCCTTCTCCACCGCAAATCCTGGCGCTGCATCTCCCAATGGAGTCCACGACCTGAAAATGTTACCCAATGACAGCCTGGATCCACTGTTTCTTGCCACCGTCCAGGCCACTGAAGAGGCCATAGTCAACGCCATGATCGCCGCCGAAACCATGACCGGCATCGACAACCATACCGTAATAGCCCTGCCCCACGACCGCCTGCGCGAGGTCCTAAAAAAATACAACCGCCTAGAGAAGTAGGCTTGTTCAGTTTCTTAGTGTGGGGACGGGCACCTCGCCCGTCCAGCCGAGCACAGTTGGGGCTAACGGTGCATTCAGCGAAATAGTTTCGCTCTATTGTTACCTTCGCTGCCCGACCATCGCGTATAGCCTGCTACCTGCGGGGGGACTACAATTCAAGCAGTGAAAGCCTACAAAATCCAGCGGATTAAGAGCGGCATGAAGTTCACCTGTGTGCATTGTGCCCACAGCGTCAGCACATTGGATTTCGATGCGAAGGTCGGGAACCTCCGCACCCAGGCCGCAACCGCGATCAACGCTCACGCAACCCAAGCCCACCATGAGCCAATGTTGATTTCTCCCCAAGATGGACAACAGCGCACCTGGCGCTAGGCGCCTCTACTCCTTTATCGCCTTATCCGTAATCTCCAACCCTTTATCAATAATCGCGAACGCCTCGCGCAGCTGCTGCTCGTTGATGCACAGCGGAGGATTGGTGTAGAACGTATTCCAGCGCACAAGAGTATAGAGCCCGTTCTCCCTGAAGAACTTACCGAGCGCAACCATCTCATCGGACGTTCCGTTAAACGGAGCCATCGGCTGCCGAGTCTTACTGTCCCGAACGAGCTCGACAATACCGAAAAGTCCGATGGACCTTACCGCCCCAACCGACCGATGTTTAGCCTGTAACCCCGCACCCAGCGTCTTCATAATCGCGCCCATCTTGCGCGCATTCTCAATCAGGTTATCTTCCTCATAGACTTTAATAGTAGCCAGCGCCGTCGCGCATCCCATGGGATGACTGTTGTAAGTAAGTCCTCCATAGAACACTTTATCGTCAAAATACTTCGCGATATGTCGCCGCATACCGACCGCGCCCAGCGGAATGTAACTCGATGTAAGTCCCTTCGCCATGCAAATCAGGTCGGGAACAACCTTCCAGTGATCAACCGCAAACCACTCCCCCGTGCGTCCAAAGCCCGACATTACTTCATCGGCGACCATCAAAATCCCATACTTGTTGCACAGTTTGCGCACGCCTTCCATATATCCATCAGGCGGCACAAGAATGCCATTCGTCCCCGTCACAATTTCCAGAAAGAAGGCCGCAATCGTCTGCGGACCTTCCAACTGAATAATCTCTTCGATCATGGCCAGTGAAGTTTCCGCGGACTCCCATCCGCGTTCAATCCCGTGATACGGATCGAGCACCCGCACCACGCCCGGAATGCCCGGCTCCGCGGCCCATCGCCGAGGATCACCCGTAAGGCTTATAGCGCCAGCCGTCGCACCATGATACGAGCGATAACGCGCGAGAATCTTGTGTCGTCCAGTGAAGGAGCGCGCAATCTTGATGGCATTTTCGTTCGCTTCCGCGCCCCCGTTCGTAAAAAAGAATGTGTCAATATCTCCTGGAGTAATCTCCGCCAGCTTTGCTCCCAGCCGCGCCCGCGGCTCAGTAGCCATAAACGGATTGGCATAGGCCAGAGTCGACGCCTGCTCCGTAATAGCCTGGATCACGCGCTCATCCCCATGCCCAATGTTCACCGACATCAATTGACTGTTGAAATCAATGAAGCGCTTCCCTTCCGGAGTCCAAAAATAAATGCCTTTGGCTCGAGCAACCGGGATAGGATCGACCTTGGATTGCGCCGACCACTCAAACAATGTGTGTTTCTTCGTGAGATCGACGATCTCCTGTCCGGTCATGGCCGGAACCGCAGTTGCTGTAGTCATAGAATTTTTCGACCTGTCCAAAACTTACTCTAGAACTTCCGCGAGTGCTCCTTAGCCCAGCGCTCCACCACAATCTTCTTCTCGGTGTAGAACTCGATCGCGTCCCGTCCCTGCGCATGCATAATGCCGAAGAAACTGTCCTTCCAGCCGCTGAACGGAAAATAGGCCATCGGCGCAGCCACTCCAATGTTAATGCCGATATTTCCCGCCGGAGTTTCGTGACGAAAACGCCGCGCCGCCGATCCACTCGACGTAAACAATGACGCCTGATTACCAAACGGACTGCGAGCAACGATCTCCATCGCGTCGTCCATATCACGAGCATGAACCAGACTGAGCACCGGCCCAAAAATTTCCGTGTTCGTGAGTTCACTGCTGGCAGGAACGCCATCCAGCACAGTCGGCTTCACAAAATTTCCCGCTTCGTACTTAGCAACCCTGGGATTGCGGCCGTCAATCATGACCTTCGCCCCGTCCCGCGCGCCAACGCCAATCAAATTCTGCACCCGCTCTTTACTCTGCCGCGTGATCACCGGACCCATCTGCACACCCTCGTCGAGCCCATTGCCCACTCGCAAATTCGCCGCGGATTCCGTGATCGAATCGCGAAATGTTTTCTGCGCGTCGCCAACAGTAACTGCGACCGAAACTGCAAGGCACCGCTGTCCCGCGCACCCAAAAGCGGAATCGGAAATTATCTGTGTAGCCATCTCCATATCAGCATCCGGAAGTACGATGACGTAATTCTTCGCCCCACCCTGGCATTGTGCCCGTTTACCATTCGCGCCCGCGCGCGCATAAATATAGCGTGCCACCGGAGTCGAACCAACAAAGCTGATCGCTCTCACCGACGGATGATCGATCAGCGTATCAACGGCAACCTTGCTGCCGTTGACCAGATTCACGACACCCTTGGGAAGTCCCGTCCTCTCGATCAACTCAAAAGCAAACTTCATGGTCAGCGGCACGCGCTCCGACGGCTTCACGATCAACGTATTGCCACAGGCAATCGCGTAAGGCAGAAACCAGAACGGAATCATCCCCGGAAAATTAAACGCTGTAATCGCCGCCACCACTCCCAGCGGCTGCCGGATCATCGTCTCATCAATTCCGCGCGCCACATCTTCCAGGTTGTAACCCTGCATCATCGTAGGAATGCCACAAGCAACCTCGACATTCTCAATCGACCGCCGCATCTCCGCTTTCGCTTCGGCAAAAGTCTTGCCATTCTCCTGCGAGATGATGCGCCCGAAATCGTCAATGTGTTCTTCCAGGAGCATCTTGAGTTTGAAAAGCGGCTGGATACGATCTTCAGCCGGAGTACGCCGCCATTCCGGAAAAGCAGCCTGCGCCGCATCAATCGCCCGCGTAACCTCGGCAGCATCGGCAATCGGAACCCGGCCCAAAACTTCGGTTGTAGCGGGATTCACGACATCTTGCCATTCGGAAGATTCCGATTCGATCCACTCGCCGTTAATAAATTGGGGAATTTTGGTGATGGGAGGTGCGGCTACGGTCATATCGATCTACCTTTCGCAATCGCGAAGAATAACAATCAGGGTCGCACAGCGCATCTCAAATTACGTGAGCTGCGCCGTCAATGCGGCTCTCTTTTCGGCGACATGGGCCAGCGCGCCTTCGAGCACATCCATCGCCTCATCCATCTGCGCATCAGTAACGACCAGCGGCATCAGCAGGCGGATCACATTGCCGTAAGATCCAGCAGTGATCAGCACCAGCCCATGTTCATAACAATATTGTGACACTTGTTTGGTCTCTTCGTCAGCAGGCTCGCGCGTCGCCTTCGAGCGTACTAATTCAAGCGCCTGCATCGCACCAAGCCCTCGAACATCGCCAATCAATTCCCATTGCGCTTGCCATTTCGCTGCACGCTTGCGGAAACGTTCGCCCAATGAATTAGCGCGTGCGCAGAGATCTTCCTTTTCTACCGTCTCGAGCACCGCCAGTGCCGCTTCGCACGCTACCGGATTCCCCGAAAATGTGCCGCCCAATTGACCGACGTCAGGTGCATCCATAATTTCGGCGCGCCCCGTAACCGCGGCCATTGGCAGCCCGCCAGTAAGAGACTTTGCCATCGTGACCAGATCGGGATCGAGTCCTACCTGTTCACAAGCAAACATTGAGCCCGTGCGGGCAAATCCGGTCTGCACTTCGTCGGCAATCAAAAGAATGCCGTACTTGCGGCAAATCGCACTGAGCGTCGGATAAAATTCTGCCGGAGGCGTAACAAATCCCCCTTCACCAAGGATAGGCTCAACAATCACCGCCGCCACCGACTCTGCCGCCACCACTCGCTTGAATGTATCTTCAATATGTCGCGCACAGTAAACATCGCACGACGGATACTTCATCGAATAAGAGCAGCGATAGCAATATGCATAAGGAATGCGATACACATCGCTAGGAAAAGGTTCAAATCCCGCTTTATAGGGATGCGGCTTGCTGGTGACGGCCATTGCCATATAAGTGCGGCCATGAAAAGCGTCTTCAAAGCTGATGATCGCAGGCCTCTTCGTGTAGGAGCGTGCGATCTTGATCGCATTCTCGGTCGCCTCCGCACCAGTATTCACAAGTAAAGTTCTTTTCGGCCCTCTGACCGGCACCAGAGCATTCAACTTCTCGCAGACAGCGATGTAGCTCTCGTAAGGCAACACGTTAAAGCTGGTGTGCAGAAAACGATCCAACTGACTGCGCACCGCGTCAACCACGGCCGGAGCGCGATGTCCCGTGTTGAGACATCCAATGCCGCCAGCAAAATCAAGCAGCCGATTGCCGTCAACATCTTCGATAATCGCTCCTTCAGCCTTGGCAATAAAAATCGGAGTAGCGTGATAGGCCGCCCGAACCACCGCCGCAGTGCGTCGTTTCATCAGTGCGTGCGAACGCGGCCCAGGAATTGATGTGCGCAGTTGAATAGTAGACATAAGTCAAATCTCAGCCCCAGCTTGTAAGTTATCGGTTATCGGCAGATCCGCACTAAGTTGGTCCCACTGGCCACCGACCACTGTCTCTCAGTACCAGCCGATCGGAGCTTCATTAAGGTTGATATAAACCTGCTTGGTCTCGAGATATTCTTCGATACCCCACGGCCCGAGTTCGCGGCCAAAGCCCGATTGCTTATAGCCTCCCCACGGAGCTTCCACGTAAGTCGGCTGCATGTGATTCACCCAAACAATCCCGACCCGCAGAGCCTTCACAGCCCGCATGGCCTTGAAAATATCGCGCGTCCAAACCGCAGCGGCCAATCCGTAAGGCGAGTCGTTAGCAATCTTCAACGCGTCTTTCTCATCATCGAATGGAATCACCGCTGCAACCGGGCCAAAGATCTCTTCGCGAGCGATGCGAGCGCTGTTGTCGATATCGTAGAAAATAGTGGGTTGAACATAGTAGCCCTTGGCGAACTTATCAGCCCGGCCGCCACCGGCGGCTAACTTCGCTTCTTTCTTACCGATCTCGAGATAAGAGCAGACGCGATCATATTGCTCTTTTGAAACCAGAGCTCCCATCTTTGTTTCGCGCTCAAGCGGTGGACCAATCTTGATCTTCTTCGCTTTCTCGGCCATCGCCTCTACAAACTTGCTATAGATCGACTTCTGCACCAAAATGCGACTTCCAGCCGAGCAGACTTCTCCCTGATTGATAAAAACTCCGAACAGCGCTCCGTCAATCGCGGCTTCAAAATCAGCATCTGCAAAAAAAATGTTGGGCGACTTGCCCCCCAGTTCAAGCGTCACCCGCTTGACCGTATCGGCAGCCTCTTTCACAATAATTTTGCCGACGGCAGCCGAGCCGGTAAAAGCAATCTTGTTCACATCCGGATGCTTCACAAGCGGCGAACCCACGCTCTCGCCGAATCCGGTAACCACGTTGACGACGCCTTTCGGCAGACCAACCTCGTCGAACCACTTCGCAAGTTCAAGCACTGTAAGAGGCGTTTGCTCAGCTGGTTTGAGCACACAAGTGCAACCCGCAGCCAGAGCCGGAGCCAGTTTCCAAGCGGCCATCGTCAGCGGATAATTCCACGGAATAATCTGCCCGGCAACGCCCATCGGCTCTTTCAGTGATAGGCTCATCGCATTGTCAGGAACAGGATTCACATAACCAACAACCTTTGTAGCCAACCCGCCGTAATATTCAAAACAAGTAGCTACGTCATTAATATCGAACTCCGCCTCAACAATTGGCTTGCCCGAATTCCGGCATTCCAACTCCGCGAGCATGGCCAAATTCTGACGAACTTTATCGGCAAGGCGAAACAGAGCGCGCCCACGCTCCTGCGCCGTAGTAGTCGCCCACGGACCCTCCTCAAACGCCGCCTTGGCAGCCGCGACCGCACGATTCACGTCATCCGCGTTTCCATCGGGAACTTGTGCAATCACCTCTTCAGTAGACGGATCGTAAACAGGAAACGTCTTGGCCGACCTACTCGCCACCCACTCCCCGTTGATCAGCATCGAGTAAGTCTTAACTTCGGTTGTCACTCCACCCGGCATAACTCCTCCATCCATTACTCGACTACGGCAGCCATTGGCGCTTTCATTCGACCGTAAACAAAAAAGAAAAACGCGGCCAGCACCAGAAAAAACAACGTGAACCCGAACATCTTCGCTTCATACAGCCAGACCGACGTAATCTGCTTAGCCGGAAAGAACGCGAGAACAATACCAAGCGCCGTAGTCACGAATCCGCAGAACCCCGACACAATCAGCGTGCCGCGGCTATAACGCCCGCCAGACAAGTCGCATCCAAAGGCAAACTTCAGCAGCGCTGCAAACACATACAGAAACGGCACCAGTTGCAGCACTACCGCCAGCGACAGCATGGTCTGGAACGCTTCCTGCACCCCGCCTGAAGCGTAGAAATTGATGACGATCAACACCAGTGACACAATTGCCTGCACGATCAGCGCCGCATAAGGCGTCCGATATTTCGGATGAACCTTGCCCAGCCAGGACGGCATATAGGAATCAAGTCCAGCCACAAAAGGAATGCGCGCCGAGCCGCCCATCCACGCCGAACCGATTCCCGCAATCGAGAGACTCAGCATCACCGCAAACGGAGTGATAATCCACGCCACTCCAACCTTGCCAGCCATATGGCTGACCGCCTGCACAATACCCTGCAACACGCTAATGTCGTTTTTCCCGATCGCAATCAGCAGCGTCAGCGTCGCTCCAATATAAAGGAGCCCCGAAATCATCCCGCCCCACGCCACTGCGCCTGGCAGCGTTTTTTGCGGATCCTTAATTTCGTCGCCCATCACCGAAGCCAGTTCAAGCCCAACCAAGCCAAAACAGATCACGCCGAACGAATTCAGCACAAACCTGGGTTCTGCAGGAATTCGAAAATCAGAAGCCGTCACAGTCGTGCCAAAACGCGACCAGACCGTGACTCCCAGACCGATCAGAACCGCCGCTGCCACAAACGTCCCGATGGCACCCAGGTTGTTAAGCCACTTTCCAACTCCCAAGCCAACGATATTCAAGACCGTCAGCAGTGCAAGCAGCGCTACAGAAGCGGCCATCGCAAAGTTCTTGTTATCGGCGAGCGCGGCGTGGCCCGAACCCATGGCAAATACCGACACTCCGACGAAATACAACATCACCGTCGGAACGTAGAGCATGTTATTAGTCCAATAACACCAGCCGGAGAGAAAGCCGTGGAAGTCGCCAAAAACTTCCTTCGCCCACAGGTACACGCCACCTTCACCAGGATAACGATGCGCGAGTTCGATCACTGCGATCCCCTGCGGCCAGAAGAACAGAAGCAGTGAAATAATCCAAAGCCAGACAGTGACACCGCCGTTAGCAGCGATGCTCGGAACAACATTAAGATTGAATACGGCAACGACAAACAGCAACACCAAGTCAAAACGCCCCAAAACACGCTTTAAGTCCGGATGTTTGTTGTCATTGCTAGTGGACAAGTTACTCCTGCCGCTGAAACAATAGCGAGTTTGTAGTGGAGTGCCGGGCGTCCCCGCCCGGCCACCTTGGCGCTGAACGAACGAGACGCCGGTCCCTCCACCGTAGATTCACTGCCGTAGACTCACAAGGTTCGCGGCACTAATGTGCCGCAACAGCTCCCAACCGCTCCTGCTGCGCGACCGCAAGAGATTCTGCTATGTCGGCAAATGCTGCCAGGTGCTGATCAATGTCGGCCTCTGTATGCTGCACAGAAATCGTCCACTGCTCGTCCCACCAGTAAGGCTGGCACATCACGCCACGATTCACCATGGCAAACCAGTAATGCCGCCATAGATCAACGTCAATCGCCAGCCAGTCGCGGTAGTTGCGAATCTCCTGCGGATACAACATCAGCACACCATTCGCGCCGGCACTCGCGATGTATCCCTGCAGACCAACTTTAGCGACGGTCTTCTTATATCCATCGACAAGCTTGTTACTAAGCTTATCGATAATCGTGTAGTTATCACGAGTCAGCACCTCGCGGAAAGTCGCGATCCCCGCAGCCATCGATATCGGATTCGTATTGTAAGTGCCACCGTGAAAAACTTTGTGATCGGCAATCAAATTCATCACGTTCTTATGCGCTCCGAAAGCCGCCAACGGGAATCCACCACCGATCGACTTAGCCAGGCAAACCATGTCGGGAGTCACACCGAAATATTCCGACGCGCCGCCCCAGCAGAGCTTCGCGCCCGTCTTGACCTCATCAAAGATCAGCAGCGCGCCATTCTTGTCGCAGAGTTTGCGTAAGCCCTCCAGAAATCCCTTCTGCGGCATACACAAGCCAACATTCATCATGATCGGCTCAAGAATAATCGCCGCAATCTCATTTGGATTCTCTTTAAACCGCCGCTCCACCGTCTCCAGATCGTTAAACGTCGAAATCAGAACGTTAGCGATGCTGGCCTTAGGCACACCCGCTCCGCCCGACACCGGCTTCGGATTCTTGATATCGCCGAAATCATCCTTCGGAGGATGCGGCTTCACACTAACCAGCGCCGCATCGTGCAGCCCGTGATAACCACCCTCAAACTTGATAATCTTGTCGCGTCCCGTAGCCGCGCGCGCCAAACGAATCGTGTGCATCGTTGCTTCGGTCCCACTATTTCCAAAGCGGCACATCTCCACCGGAAAGCGCGTGCAGATCTCTTCCGCCAACTCCCACTCCATGTTATGCGGCATGCCGTAAGCAGTGCCCTTGCGCAGACGCCCTTCGACCGCCTTAATCACCGCGGGATGCGAATGGCCAGCCATGAGCGTGCCAAAACATAAGTTGTGGTCAAGATATTCGTTGCCATCGAGATCGCGGAACTTGCTGCCCGACGCCTCCGACACAAAAATCGGATAAGGATCATAAGCGCGATAATTACTAGCCACGCCCAGAGGCAGGCGCTTCAGGTTCTTCTTATGCGCTTCGGCGGACTTCGGAGTACGGCGCTCGAACGTGTCGAGCTCTTTTTGCAATGCGGGGTACATCGTGATCTCCAATAAGACTCAGGCCGAGTAGGCCATTAGATTGGGCCCGGACGGATGACCCGCCCGGGTATCGGACATTTTTATTCTATTCTCAAGCTAGAAATAAAACTTCAATGCAAACTGCGCCAGACGCGGATCTTTGACCTGCGTCACCTGACCAAACTGAGAACCATCTGTGCTGTTACCGTCTGGGTTATAGAACTGCGTGTGGTTGAAAAGATTGAACAACTCCGCTCGAAATTCGAAGTGCGAACGCTCGTTGACCGGAATATTCTTAATAAAAGAGATATCCGTGTCGCTGATTCCCGGCCCGCAGCAGATCGTGCGCGGAGCGCTGCCAACATAACCAAACACATTTGCCTCACTAAAAATCGAAGTCTGGCTGGTGGGGCTATTGAAATAGTAATTACCATTGGTTTGTGGCCGTTGCCAGGAAAAGGGGGCGATCTGATTAGGTTCGCCGGGTAATTCAAAGTCGAAACTGTTCATCAACTCATTGTCAGAGGATGACGTAATACGAATCGGGAAACCGGTCTGATAAGTCACAATACCCGAGACTGCCCACCCATCCACCACCTTCCCGACAATGCCATTGTATTTCCTCACTGGCAACTCCCAGTAATAACTAAGGACAAAGCGGTGGCGCGCATCAAAGAGCGAGCGCGCATAATTATTGGCACCAGGCAGCGGATTCAATATCCCTTCGAAGCTAGAGGCATCGTCAATCGACTTGCTGTACGTGTAGGCAGCGGTAAATTGAAGTCCATGCACAAAGCGCTTTTCCAGCGAAACCTGCAACGAGTTATAGGACGAGCCAGCAATTGTGTCCTGGGCAAAGATGCCGGTAAATACTGGAATTTGGTTGATCGGACAGCCGTTGCCGGTCATGGGATCGCACTGGGGTGACGAGTAGGGGCGCAAGCCCACTAGCGTGATGCCGTTATTCCCAATGGTCGTACCCGCAGGAATAACAGACTTGTTTTGTGCGTAGGGCAAGTGCAAGTCTGCGGGCAGAACCGTTCCTCCTGGAATGAAGTAGGGAGCATCTTCGGTAAACTGGGCGCAGGTCGTCGGAAGGCCACCATTGCCCGCCGTGACGTAGTTTTGATTGAATGACGCGATATTGTCCAGATCAAGACAAGTCTGCGGATTCGAATAATTGATATCGTGCGTAGCCAGCAACCGATGTCCTTGCGATCCCACGTAGCCGACTTCCAGCTTCATGTCTTTCGATAACTCGCGCTGGATGGTCAAGTTATACTGCGCCGAATACTGCGCACGCATATGCGGCTGGAAATCACCGAACAGATCGATCGGCTCGAATCTCGCCCAATCCTGACTGGTACCGCGTTGAGGCGTGATAACACCATTAAACGGATTCAGATAGGGGGTCGTATCCTGACCCAGAAATGGCAGATTAAACTGCGTCTCCGAGAGAGTTGTGCTACCTCCAAACGGCGGCTCCGCCCCGAATTGCGCCAGCACCAGTTGTTCGATCGGGTTATAGAACAGCCCCCAACCGGCGCGAATGCTGGTTTTGCCGGAATTGCCAGGAGTCCATGCAATGCCGATGCGAGGCGCAAAGGCTTTGTAATAAGTCTGGGTCATACCAGCGGGAACACCATTATCTCCCGGAACGACCAATCCAATCGCGTCTTGCGATGTGCAATCGGTATTGGGGCCGCCGCATGGGTAGACCGTAGACGATTGTCCAGGGCGGAAAGTCTCAACATGCTGGGAAACATCCGCCAGGGGGGTGTTTAACTCCCAACGCAAACCGTAATTCAAAGTGAGATTCGGCTTTAACTTCCAGCTATCTTGCGCATACAAGTAAAATCCGGTATTGCGCACCGCCTCACTTTGAGCCGAACCTTGTCCGTACGTGTCGGGAAGACCCAACATGTAATTGCCGAAAAGATCGCCAGCCTCCAGATCGTTCGGTCCACCGCCGTAATAGTCAAACTCCCCGTTCACGTTGAAATAATAGAACTGGTTAAACTGCTGGCGACGAACATCCACGCCAAACTTCATGGTATGGTTGCCCGTAATCTTGGTTAGGCTGTCTGCCCATTGAAACGAATTCCCAGTCTGCGGTAACTCTCCTTCGAAATCATTGCCAATGGAAAATCCTCCCGAAATCCCAATGAAGGGAAGTCCCTCGCGATTAGCGTTAAGCCCCGGATGGATGCCATAGAGACTCCCATTAGGATCGCTGGAACCGTCACCGTAGAAACAAGGGGGCGCACCAGTTACACCGGTAAGCCAAGAGGGAGCCGGCGGGCATGAATTCTGTACCAGTTCGGTATTTGCTGGATGCTGAAACGTCTGTTGCCCTTCGCGGTTGTAATTAAACCGGAACTCATTCACCGTGCTGTTGTTAATTGTGAAAGTGTGGGTAATGTTCCACTGCTGGAAGCGTTCCGCGACAATATCTCCAAAGCCGGGAAGATCGGCGCCGGCCAGTTCGAAGTTAGCAAAAGGGTTATGCGTGGTGTCATCGTTGAAATAGTAATAGACGCTCAGGTTCTGTTTGTCATTCAGGCGGTGATCAAACTTAAATGTGACCTGGTCGCCCCGCACCGCCTCGGTGGGCACGGTGCTTATCAGAGAACCACCGTTCGGCGCCTGCGGAACAAACTGCAACAGATCAACCGCCGTCGCATCCATGCAAGCCAGCGGTATCTGGCCGCCAGCAGGAAAGATATCCGCGTAAGGTGTCCCGTCTGTCATAGCCGCGCCGTTGCCGCCAATCGCGTTTGTCGCTGCCACGCAGCCTGGGCGATTCGTCAGTAAAGCCGAATTGGCCAGCGTCCCGCCAAAGCCTCCAAAGCTCCCGACAATCTGCCCGTTCAGGAGGTTCGTCGGAGACGGCGTTTCTGCGACCGTTGGAACCGTGACCGCTGGCGATGGAATGCCTTGACGGATGCGTCGACCTTCGTAACTGGCGAAGAAGAATGTGCGATTCTTTATGATCGGGCCACCGAACGTGCCGCCAAATTGGTTTTGATTGAATTGGGGTTTATCGCAAGAAAGACCTTCAGCAGCCGTAAGACAATAATAATTGGCGTTGAGCACCTTGTTGCGAAAGAACTCGAAGGCACTCCCGTGCAAATCATTGGTCCCTGACTTTGTGACCACATTGATGACCGACCCCGAGTTGCGCCCATATTCGGCGTCGAAGGTATTAGTGATAACGCGGAACTCGTCAATACTGTCCGGCGACGGCTGCACCGTCGGGAGATTGGCAAACAGATCATTGGCGTCGCCGCCATTGACGCTGAAATTGTTCGATCGTCCGCGGCCGCCATTCACCGAGACCGCACCAGCGTTGTCGCTTCCATAAATAAGTGAATTGCTGGAACCGACGGTCGACATCACGCCAGGCTGCAATTGCAGAAGTTGATAGGTGTCTCGAGTATTAAGTGGCAAGTTCGAGACCTGCTGAGCGCCCATCACCGCACCCAATTGCGTGCTCGTAGTATCGACTAGCGGCGCCTCGGAGGTCACTTCGACGGTCTCTTTCGTCGCGCCAATCTGCAACACAGAGTTGACGGTGACGACCTGGTTGAGATCGACGTTCACGCCACGCTGCAGATTCTTCTTGAAGCCAGTAAGGTCAAAATCCATGCGATAGGTGCCGACCGGAACTTGCGGGAAGCCGTAGTCGCCGTTGGCATTTGTAGCGGTCTCGTTACTCACGCCGGTGGCTTCGTTGGTGAGCGTGACTTTCACTCCCGAGAGCACCGCGCCGCTCGGGTCGGCAACCCGGCCGAGGATGCGGCCACCGGTTCCTTGGGCGGATAGAAGTGCAGAGCAGATCAGGCACAGGCTCAGTAGCGCGCTCGAGAAGATGAACCAGCTAGGTGTCCGGAACTGTGTTGGCAACGGCTGTTGTGACGACGGCATCGAGCAGATCCTCCAGATCTTCGGGGGCAAACTTGTTAGATCCGATTCAGCTTGCACGCAATACAAACCTTGCTATAATCGCGCAAGGTTATTGACTTCGACGCCCTCTGTCAAGCGGAAAAGTGCATTCCCACGGCGCGACCGGTAGAGACACTCGGAAATCGTCTTTTGTCTTTCGAAACCAATGTCGAACGACGCCAAGGTCTATCTCAAAATCGGTGACGTGGCCCGTTTGGTGGGGATCTCTCCGTCGGCAATCCGAGGATGGGAAGCACTCGGGCTGACGCGTCCTCACCGCACCGAAAGCCGGTATCGTCTTTACACCAACGACGACGTGCGCCTGCTGAAAAAAGCGCGCTATTTGCGTAAGGTTCGCGGATTGAATGCCGCTGCCATCGTGCAAATGTTGAAGCGCGAGGGCGCCATCAAACCGACTGCCAGCAACGGCACTCCAGAAACGACGATCGGCCCACGCCTGCGCCGCTTGCGTACCAAACACGGACGCAGCCTCGCCCAAGTCGCCTCCGCCGCCGGAATTTCGATCGGTTTCCTCAGCGCCCTTGAACGATCGCAGATGAGCGCCTCCGTCGGCACACTGCGCAGGCTAGCACGCTACTACCGCACTAACATCCTCGATTTTTTCGATGCCACCGAACTGAATACTCGATTGGTGCGTCCGCTCAAGCGCAAAGTGCTCGAAGCCGGTCCAGGCGTGCGTATGGAGTTGCTAGCCTGGGGCAATAAGGTAATGGAGCCGCACCTCTTTCGTATTAAGCCAGCAGCAGGGAGTGGCGAATCCTATGCCCACGAAGGCGAAGAATTCTTGTTCGTGCTGCGAGGCGAGTTGAAGATCGCGCTTGACGGCGAGGAGTACCATCTGAAACGCGGCGACAGTTTCTATTTTGAAAGCGCGACACCACATCACTGGAAAAATCCCGGACGGAGCGAAACCTGGCTGCTATGGGTCAACACTCCGCCAACATTCTAGTGGTAGGGAACAACTCTACGTTGCACTTGGCTTTGGTGGCGCAACGCTTTACCGCTGTGATAACTACATTGATTTGAATGCGGCTTTAGCCGCTGACGTCCGATCGCAGGGAGAGAACAAAAAATGTCGCGCAAATTAATGCTCGCGCTATTCGCCGTCCTTCTCATCATCTTCTGTGGATCCTGCGCGGAAAAAACTCCCACCCTCAACTTGCTGGTGTGGGAAGGCTACGCCGATCCCTCATACGTCAAGGCTTTCGAAGAAGCAAATCATTGCAAAGTCTCCGCCTCCTACATGGGATCGAGCGACGAACTAGTCGCCAAACTCCGCGGCGGCAGCGCGGGCAACTACGACGTGATCTCCCCGTCCAGCGACGTGGCCACGATGATCGCAACCAGCGGTCTTGTTGCTCCTCTTGATCTTGGTAAACTGCCCAGCTATGGCCAACTCTCACCCCAACTCACTTCCCTGCCTCTCGTTCGCGTGAAGGGAGATGTCTACGGCGTGCCTTTTATGTGGGGTCCCGATCCAATGATTTACGACACCACCGCTTTCCCGCAGCCTCCCGATACCTGGAACGTCATGTGGGATCCGAAATTAAAAGGAAAAGTTTCCGTTTGGGACGATCTTTCCACCGTCTATATGGCGGCGCAGCTCCTCGGCTACGACAAGCCCGATCCGAGTCATCTTTATAACCTCACCGATGAAGAGCTCGACGCAGTAAAAAAGAAACTCATCGAATTGAAACCGAATATTCGCAAGATGTGGTCCACTGGCGGCGAACTCACCAACCTCTTTCAGAACCACGAAGTGGTAATCGCCATGGGTTGGCCGCTGATGACCAACCAGCTTCGCAAAAGCAATTTCCCCGTGGGCGAGACCATTCCTAAAGAAAACACCACTGGATGGATCGATCACCTCATGATCACCGCTGGCAGCGAGAATAAGGATCTAGCCTACAAATTTCTGGAGTTCATGATCGAGGCGCAGACCCAGAAAAAGGTCACCGATATTACTGGATACACGCCAGCAAACCCGCGCGCCGCGCAGTACATGACACCCGAAGAACAGAAGAACCTCCATCTGGACGATGTAGACAATTACCAGAAGCGCCTATATTTCTGGCAAAATGTTCCGCGCCGAGCCAAATACAACGAAATCTGGAACGAAGTAAAAGCAACGCAATAATGCCAGTATCGCCGCGGGCATTTGCCCGCGAAAAGTTACAGCACCAAAACGATAGCCATGGCAACAACGCAAGAATCCGCAATAGCAGGCAGCACGAAACCGACGTCCACTTCCCTGCTCTCAATCCGCAACGTAGCCAAGAATTTCGGCAAAAACATCGTCCTGCGAGACATCTCACTGGAAATCGCCGAAGGCGAATTCCTAACCATCCTCGGCGAGAGCGGCTCAGGAAAAACCACGCTGCTCAGAATCCTAGCCGGCTTCGAGCAATCCACCGCCGGAGAAGTCTGGATGCAAGGCGAGCGCCTCGACACTCAACCTCCCTATCGCCGACGCGTGAACACCGTTTTCCAAAGCTACGCCCTGTTCCCGCACATGACGGTCGAGCAAAACGTAGGCTACGGATTAGCCATCGCCAAGCGTCCCACCGCTGAAATTGAATCGCGAGTGACGGAAGCGCTGGCCAAAGTAAAGATGTCTGCATACGCCAAATCCAAGCCTTCAAAGATCAGCGGAGGCCAGCAGCAGCGCATCGCGCTGGCCCGCGCGCTGGTGAATCGTCCAAGGCTCCTCTTGCTGGATGAACCTCTCTCCGCACTCGACGCCAATCTGCGTCGCCAGATGCAAGTCGAACTGAAAGCCCTCCAGCGCGAAGTAGGAATCACCTTCATCTTCGTCACCCACGATCAGGAAGAAGCGATGGTCATGTCCGATCGCATCGCATTGCTGCGCTCCGGCGAACTAGAGCAAGTCGCCAGCCCGCGCGAAATCTACAACCGTCCCGCGACCTCCTACACCGCGCAATTCATCGGACACACAAATCTATTGCAAGCCGATATTCACCAAGGCACTGCGATGTGCGACCGCCTCGCATGGCCCACCGACCTGCCCAATGGATCCGCTCTTTTCTCATTACGTCCGGAATGTATTCGCCTCGCAAAGATCGCGCCGCCAATAATCGCTCCCACAAAAACCCCGTCGCAGTCCACTCCAAAGATTTCTTCGACGATTCGTTTTCGCGCCAAGCTTCGCGACCAGGCTTTCCACGGAGCCACCGACCTTCTACGCGTCGAAACCGACGGAGGATTGATCCTGACCATCCGTACAGCCAACCGCGATCTCCCCAATTCCAAAGCCCCGCTCGAATTCGAATTCGATGCCGCGGATGCCATCCCCGTCCGCGAGACGAGTCTTGGCTCCCAATCATTTGCCTCTAAGTCAGAGGACAAACGCTGATGTTCTCTCGCGCCTACCGCACCGCCATCACCGTCCCGCCATTAGTCTGGGTTGCGGTATTTCTGCTCGTGCCTTACCTGCTGATGTTCTGCTACAGCTTCTGGTCCGTCTCCGATTCAGGAACCATCATCCACTCCTGGAATCTGGATAACTATCACGAGCTTTTAACCAAGCCCGTCTACTGGCAAACGCTGCTGCGCTCCATGTGGATCGCTGCCCGCGTCACCTTCTTCTCCATGTTATTAGGTTATCCGCTAGCCTATTTCCTCTCCTTCTACGCCGGAGCAAAAAAAGACCTCTACTATCAGTTAGTAATCATCCCGCTGTGGGTGAGTTACTTAGTGCGCGCCTACGCCTGGAAAACAATCCTTGGCACCGACGGAGTCCTCAACACATCGCTGCAATATCTTCACCTGGCCAGTCATCCGCTAGATTTCCTGCTCTATAGTCCATTCGCGGTCGTGCTTACATTGACGCACATCTATACTCCGTTCACATTCTTGCCCATCTACGCTTCGCTAGAACACATTCCGCGCAACCTGGTAGAAGCCTCGCACGATCTCGGAGCCACGCCGCAGCAAACTTTCTGGCGAGTGATCTTCCCGCTCTCCATCCCAGGAGTGCTGGCTGGAGCAACCTTCGCCTTCGTCCTAAGCCTGGGAGATTTCCTAGCGCCACTCTTACTAGGAGGCCCGAGCGGCATCATGATCTCCAACATAGTAGTAAGTCTCTTCGGAGCCGCCTATAACTGGCCGCTGGGAGCCGCCATCTCGCTCTGCATGTTAGCGCTGGTGCTGGCCCTGATCTTTTTCTCCGAAAGATTGGAAAACAAGTGGAGCTTCCAATGAGTCCAATCCGTGTCATCCTGAGCGGAGCAAGCACTTCACGAAGTGAAGCGCTTGCGGAGTCGAAGGACCCCTGCGTCTCTCTCCCCCTCCGCGGTTACCGCAAGGCATTCGCACCGTGCCCGGAGTCAAACAGATGAAGGTGAATTACAATCCGCGTCTCCTAACCCTTCACGCCCTGGCCGTCTTCGCCTTCCTCTATCTCCCAATCGCCGTCCTCATCCTCTATTCCTTCAACGGACAAGGCGTGGGAGGCTTTCCCCCGCGTGATCTAACTCTGAACTGGTATCGCATTCTGTTCAACGACGCGGCCATCTGGGATTCCGTCCTAAACAGCCTGCTAGTGGCCGCGGCCGCCATGCTGATCGCTCTGCTCTTTGGAATCCCTGCGGCGCTAGCGTTAGATCGCGCTCAATTCCCCGGCAAAGCTCTATTCCGCCGCTTGGTTTTATTGCCACTAATTCTCCCCGGCATAATCACCGGCCTATCACTGCTAATGCTCTTCCGAGTGACAGAGGTAAAACTAAGCCTGTTAACCATCATCTTGGGACACGGCACCGCGCTAATCTCCGTAGCCACCACCGAAGTCTTCGCCGGATTGCAAAAACTAAACCGCGCTCAAGAAGAAGCCTCGCTAGACTTGGGAGCGACTTACTGGCAAACCTTCTGGCGCATCACCGTCCCCAACCTGAAGCTCTCCATCATCGGAGCCGCGCTCCTGATCTTCACCCTATCCATGGACGAAATCGCCGTAAGCTTCTTCCTGATCGGCCGCGACAACACTCTTCCGCTAGAAATCTGGGGACGGCTGCGGCGAGGTATTACTCCGGAGATCAACGCCATTTCGACCATCATCTTTCTGTTTTCGCTGTTCGCGATCGTATTTTGGTATCGGCTGCGGACGCGCGCGGAAGTGACTTTGTAATTCTGGCGCGGAGTTAGTAGAGCGATTTACTTTGAAACTGTTGTTGGTTCAGGCTCTGGATCGAAGTCGCGGGCGCCGCTGCTGGCAGGCTTGAATGGTTCCGGGCTGCGACTTATCAGGGCCAGATGGCGGAGTGGCTGCCCCCTGGACAGCAGCGGGAACCTCCAGATCATTTTGCGAAGCATTTTGCGGACTATTCTTTTGGCTTTTCTGCTGGATTCTGTCGTCGTTCAATCGGCCCAGATTCGAGGATGCGACCTGCAAGGCGTAGAGGAGAATCCCGGCTCGTTTGGTTTCGATTCGCTTCTGCAGCAAGCGTTCGCAAACCTGGGTGATCGCCCCCTGGATCGAGGTGGCGTCGTCAAGCAGGGGCAGATCGAAGTAAACCGGATTAAGGTCGATCGAGTTGCTGATATCGATCCGGGGCGAGCCGCAAACCTCGTGGTAGTGGCAATACTTTTTGTCGCGGAGTGCGAGGGACTTGCAGGGCGTTCCATCGTCCTTTATCTGCTCGCAAACGATTTCGGAATATTTGCTGGAATAAGATGACATTAAGATTGGCTCCTGTTGGGTATTGGCTTTCGGATGTAATTGAACATCTCTTTGGCGACGTGTACGTGGTACCCCCCCACCCCCCCTACCCCCCACCCCCCTAGTATCGTTGTTATAAACAGGAGAGATGTCATTTATATAAACAAATTGGGTTGGTTCGGAATAGGCAAATGGGCGAATCCGCGAGAACGTCGATTTATCGTCAATTTATCGTCGATTTATCAAAGATTGCCGAAGGTAGTTTTTCGGCAGTTGTGGAACCGTCTCTGGAGACGGGCAGAATTCTGGATGCTCCACTCTGGGGAATGATGGCAGAGTTTGGGAGCGGGTGTCTGTGATGGGGGTACATACAATTTGTGATGAAAAAAGAGCGGAAGCACGGCGCGACTGAAGTGCATTGGTTTGAAGTCGATCTTGTGGACAGGGCTGCCAAGACTCCGCGTTATGGCTCACAGCCTGGTATTCAAATTTGGGGGGATTTTAGATGCAATCGAGGCGTTGGAACACAAAACCCTCGATGAGCGTTGTGGGGATGTTACGCCAACCGAGTTTTGCAACGATAGCGGCTGCCCGAATCGAATTGGTGGTGCTATTCCTTGCTCACTTTGGCAAAATCGCTAACCGTCTCGAACTGTGCCGGGATGGCAACCTTACCGGTCTTATCGATGAAACCCCACTTTCCGCCAATACTGACGGGGGCTAATTGTTCGGAGAAACTTCCAGCATTCTCGAACTGCGTCGGGATGACAACCTTACCGGTCTTGTCAATAAAACCCCATTTCATGCCGCTTTCAACCGCAGCTAGCTGCTCAGAGAAATCCCTAACGCCTTCAAACTGCGCGAGGATGACAACCTTTCCCGTTTTATCGATGAAACCCCATTTGCCCTTTATATTGACAGATGCTAGTTGTTCGGAAAAACCTCCGGCATTGTCGAGCTGCGCGATGATCACCTTACCGGTCTTGTCGATGAAACCCATTTTGCCGTCAATCTTGACGGCAGCCAGTCCTTCGGAAAAATTAGAGGTCCCATCGAAGCGCGGCGGGATTACCACCTTACCGGTCTTGTCGATGAAACCCATTTTGTCGCCGATCCATACTGCTGCCCGTTGATCGAAAAAGGATCCAGCATCTTCGAATTTTGGAGCGATAACTACTCTGCCAGTCTTGTCGATATAGCCTGTCTTGCCGCCGATGATGACCGCTGCTAGTTGCTCGGAAAAATCCGAGTCGATGCCTTCAAATTGCGCGATGACTTTCCCGCTCTTGTCAATGAAGCTCTGTTTGCCCTCGATAATAACCATAGCTCGTTGTTCGTAGAAAGAGCGGGCGCCCTCGAATTGCGCGGGGATGATCGTCTTTCCCGTTTTGTCTATGAAACCTGCTTTGCCACCGGATGTGACGGAAGCTAGGCCTTCGGAGAAATTACTGGCCTGCTCAAATTGCATCGGGATCACTACCGCGCCCGTTTGATCGATGAAGCCCCATTTGCCGCCGATCTCCACCCTAGCCAGTGCTTCTACCTC
>Ga0209169_10000331_pt1 | contig 28518 bp, 22 predicted proteins | sample HubBroMetageWRM4_FD_188346 | JGI IMG/M metagenome (GOLD analysis project Ga0209169, IMG submission 188346) | Warmed soil microbial communities from the Hubbard Brook experimental Forest, New Hampshire - Hubbard Brook CCASE Soil Metagenome WRM 4... | ecosystem: Environmental > Terrestrial > Soil...
TTCTGCCCGATTCGAATCCTCCGGCGCCGCCCACGGTGTAGTCGGTGTCCGGAAACGAATCATCTGGGGATTTTATGGCTGGATTACGATTGAGGTACGATTCGCATCTGAAGGTCATGGTCCACAGAGCGTGTGCTCGGCGCATTATTGTCAAATTCTTGCACTTGGAATTCCCGTGGTTGACCATCTCAGGATAGAATCGTCTAAGACTAGTTTGCATAAGGGTTTGTTCGCCAAAAGTAAGTTCCTAGCAGGGATCACTGGGATTTCATGTTGAAGGTATTGGCAAATCGGGGCGTATTGGCCAGGGCTGTCTGTGTGCTTTGCGTCGCCTTGATATGCGTCATGGGGTCGATACAGGCGACGCACTCACATTCGGACGAGTCGGCCACAGCCCATCACACCTGCTCGATTTGTGCTACAGCTCATGCCGGAGTTAATACCCAAACAGCCACGTCAGCACCGATTTTGGTTACGGCTGTCCTGGCGAGTCCGGTTGCAGAAGTTTCCCTGATCGTTCGTCCTGCCATCACGCAGTTTATTCGTCCTCCTCCTGCGCTCTGATCCTGCGCCAGATTCAATACATCCACAGGATATTGCGATCTTCGATCCTAAATGGGAGCTCAAATGGGATTGAACTCGCTCCAGAACCGTTTTTGGAGGAATCATGCATTTATTTCATAAAAATTGGCTCGCCGGGGCTATGGCCTTTGCTTTGGCCTTCTGTGTTGGGTCCGTGAATGCGCAGTCGGGCGGAAGTTCGGGGTCGATTAACGGGACTGTCCTGGACCCGTCGGGCGCGGTGGTTGCGAATGCAGGGGTTGAGATTCATAACCCGGTGACTGGCTATGACCGGACTACGACGACTGACAGCAAGGGCGGTTTCAGTTTTGTAAATGTTCCGTTTAATAACTATCACATGACGGTGACGGCAGGGGGATTCGATAAGACGGCGCAGGATGTCGAGGTGCGGTCAGTAGTGCCGGCCAACGTGCAGGTCAATCTTCAGGTATCGGCATCGACCACTACGGTTTCAGTCGAGGCTGCTGGAGATCTGGTGGAGAATGATCCGACGTCTCATCAGGACGTAGACCGGGAGTTGATCGACAAACTCCCCATGGGAAGCGGATCGTCGTCGATGAGCACGCTGGTGGGGCTGGCGACGCCGGGGGTTGCCTCCGATTCCGATGGGCAAATCCACGGATATGGAGACCATGCGGAAAATTCATTTTCCATCGATGGCCAACCCATGACCGATCAGTCAAGCAAGACTTTTTCCAATCAGGTTCCAGTTGATTCGATTCAGTCGATGGAAGTGATCGCTGGCGCGCCACCTGCGGAATACGGCGGCAAGACTAGCGTTGTGATTGTGGCAGCGACACGCTCGGGACAAGGTATAACTACGCCCCACGGCAGCATCACCACTTCTTACGGGTCATTTGGGTCATCGAGCGTGGCCGCCGATGTTTCTTATGGGGGTAAGAACTGGGGAAACTTCATATCGGTTGGCGGCTTGAATAGCGGACGGTTTCTGGACGCTCCGGAATTTGCTGTGATCCACGACAAGGGCAACGAACAGAATGTGTTCGACCGCGTCGACCTCCAACTCTCATCTGCTGATTCGATTCACCTGAACTTCGGTTATAGCCGGAGCTGGTTCCAAACGCCGAACTCATTGGATGCCGAAAACGCGACGGCATGGAGCGGACTGAATGGAGTTCTTCCAGCGGCCCAGAATTATGGAGGCGTCGTTCCTGGCACACTCATTACGGTCGGCGCAGCGGATCAACGCTCCAAGATTGGGACATTTAATATCGCGCCTTCGTGGACGCGTCTCATCAGCACGCACTCCGTGTTTACCCTGGGGGCGTTTGTGCGCCGCGACGATTACAACTACTACCCTAGCGATAATCCTTTTGCGGACCTTGGACCACCCAGTTTGCAGAGGCAGTCGGTGGGCCAGAACCGTACGCTCACCAACACGGGAATTCGATCGGATATCTCCTATGTTCGAGGGATTAATAATATTAAGGCTGGCGTAACCTACGAACAGACGTTTCTTGATGAGAACGACACGATCGGAATTGTCGATCCGGCTTACAACGCACCCTGCATTACCCAGTCACCAGTAACGCCGCTGAATCCGAATCCGTATGTTCCTGTTCCGGGGTTGACTGATCCTTCGCAATGCGCCGCCGCCGGCTACCAAACAAATACAGGTAATAACACAGACCCGCCGTTTCCAGGTAACCCGAACGCGCCGGGCACGGCTTTTTATCCTTACTTCAATCCGACGTTGGCTCCTTACGACTTAACCCGTGGCGGCAGTTCGTATGTCTTCAACGGCCACACAGATGTAAAGGAGCTTGCTCTCTACATTCAGGATGCAATCACGGTCGGCCACTGGTCGATGAATCTGGGCATGCGCGGGGATATGTACAACGGTCTCACCATCGCAAGCCAGGCCGAGCCTCGGATTGGGATTTCGTACAACGTCAAAAAAACAGGAACCGTTCTTCGTGTTTCCTACGCACGGACGCTGGAATCTCCATTCAATGAGAATCTGATACTTTCCAGCGTTGGATGCAGTAACCCAGTTTTGGCCCCACTCCTTGCGTGTTCGCAGCCTCAACCTGGTGTTTTTGTGTCCAACCCGTTGAGTCCCGGCTTTCGCAATGAATTCCACGCCGGACTCGAGCAAGCTTTCGGACGCTACCTGGTTTTTTCCGGCGAGTGGATCACGAAGTACACGCACAATGGCTATGATTTCAGCGTGCTTGGCAATACGCCGATTACTTTCCCGATTGAATGGCACAATGCCAAAATTCCTGGATATGCCGGCACGTTAAAAGTACCGAACCTGCATGGCTTCTCGGCGCAAATGGTCTTCTCCAGTGTGGCGGCGCGATTCTTTACTCCGCAGATTGGCGGCGCTGGTGCAACGGTAACGACCGGTGCGGCTGGCGCAGGACTCCCGTTCCGTATTGACCACGACGAGAAGTTCAACCAGACAACTCACTTGCAATATCAGCTGGGGAAGCGTGGTCCATGGTTCGGTTTCAACTGGCGGTACGACAGCGGCCTGGTGGCGGGCAATGCGCCGTGTTTCGGGGGTGCAGAGTTCGGAAGTCCGCAGAGCAATTGTCCGCAGTCAACTACAATTGGCGGCCAGCCGGCCGTTATGATGCAGGATTCTTTTGGAAATCCCTTGAGCGCGGATCAGGAGTTTGTAGCCGGGTTCACCTGCGACGGCGCGCACGCAACTCCCACCGTTCCGTTGCCTTCCACTTGCTTAGCCTCTCAATTTGGGTCGACACGAATAAAGGTGCCAGCGCCCAATAGCGAGAACGACGACCGCAACCCGCCGCGCATCGCGTCACGTAACCTGTTTGATGCTTCGGTTGGCGACGACAACTTGTTCAAGGGCGACCACTACAAATGGAGCCTGACGCTTACGGCCATCAATATTGCCAACAAAGTAGCGCTGTATAACTTCCTTTCGACCTTTAGTGGGACGCACTTTGTGACGCCCCGCGCGCTGACGGCTCAGTTGGGGTTCCACTTCTAACGAATACTCTTCCCCGGGCGAAGGCAGCATGGTTTCGACTGTGCTGCCCTTACTTTTTGCTCTAGTTTTTCCCGGATTACTGCAGTCTGGCGTATTCCGCTTTGGCTTCGTGGAGGATCGGAAGATCGGGATCGGCACCTTTCCAATCGGCGAGGAAGTTTTGATAGGCGATACGAGCCTTCGGTTTGTCGCCCTGCTTCTGGAAGACTCGGCCCAATTCCAGTTGGGCTACCACGAACATCATGTCGGGGCCGCTATGTGATTTCATGTCCATGATCTTCTGGAGATCCTGCTGCGCTTCAGCGTAACGACCAGCCTGCTCATAGGCAATGCCTCGGGTGTAAAAGACGCCGGTGTCGGTGCGAGCGTAGACAGCAGCGGAGTTAAGGAGATCGATGGCCTTTGCCGGGTCAGCCTTAGCGGGATTGGCCGGCCGCAAGAGGGTGATCGCGCGAATCATGGGGACGGTCACATTTATCGCGATGGTGTTGTTCGGATGGTCGCGCTGAATTTCGTCGGCCAACGCGATCGCTTTCTGATCCTGACGTAGGATAGCGAACGTGTAAGCGACATTCCCCGTCACGGAAAGAGTTCGAGATAACTTGAGCGCTTCGCTGGCGTCGCTGTTGGCCTCGTCGTGATTGCCCACCAATACTTCGATTCCTGCAAGCTGCGCCTCGACATCGGCGCGGCCTTGCAGGTGCAGGCTACTGAATACATCATCAACCTGATGCGCAAATTCCCGTGCCTGACGTATTTGTCCCCGGTTGCTGGCAAGAGCGAAGCGGAACCCGAGAGCATTCAACTGCCCGTCAGGGGTTACGGAGGCGCTCTGCAGTTCCTTTTCTATGTCAGCATCTTTGCCTTGGGCCCAGTCCAAATTAGCCAATACTGTATGGAAGCTCGCAGTAGAGCCCTTGTGCTGTAGAACGGTGTTGATGGTGGCGCGCGCTTCCTCAACTCGGTTCAACCCAGCGTAAGCTTGGGCCTCGTTTGAATAACCAACCACTCCGTCTGGATCGAGTTCCACCGAACGCTTTGCCTTCTCCAAGGCGTTATCGAATTGTCCCAGCGTGTTATAGATGCCCGCCAGATTGCTAAACGGGGTGGAATCCCGAGGGTAGGTCTGGCAATAGAGTTCGTAAGCTGTAATACCTTTGTCGAGCTGACCGCTATCGGCGTAATAATGGGACATGATGTAAAGCTTCTCGCGCTCGCTGGCACGATCGCGAAGCTCGAATGCCTTCTGGCGATTTTGCTCCGATAAGTCGGTCTGTCCCAGGTTGTTGTAGACGGTGCCGAGGCGGGCATAGGCCATAGCGAAATTGGGATCGATCTCCACCGCTCGCTGGTAGTCGGGAAGCGCACCGAGTTCGTCGCCCACGTTGTGCTTGGCGTCGCCCAGGCTGAACGCCTTCAGCGCGTCGAGGGAGGAAGTTGTTGCCTGGGACAGAGACATGTCATATTTCTGCACCATGGCCAACGACTCGCCGAGCTGACCACGGAGTTTAGTGGAGGCGCTATGCAAAGCATTCAACACATCTTCTTTCCGGTTGGCCTGAGTTTGCTGGCGTCCTAGCGAATCGCCGGATGCAGCATTAGTTGCTTCTAGATTGATGACGTACTGGCCTCCGACGCTATCAATGCTGCCGTTGAGCATGGCTTTGATGCCATCGCGTTGGCAAATTTCGCGGCCGACGTCGGTGGTGATGCGGTCGCCCGGACTGCGTCCCATGAACTGCAATGTCTGACGGATTTTCTGTTCTGGATAGACATTGAGGTATGGAGACTGCTCCAGATCGACGGCAAGTGCTTTCTTGAGAGTGCCATCAAAGACCGGATCGGCAGTGGTGTTCACGAAGTCGGTGACCAGGATCGAATCTTTTTCGGTGAGCGCGTGGCCGCGCTTGAGAAACACGAAGCCTATGCCAGCTGCGACGACCGCGACGATTAGAGCCGGGATCAGCCACAATGGCAATTTGCGACCTGGCGCCGGAGTTTTGCGAATGGGCAGACCAACGGGGACACTGTGTATGGCAGAACTGGAAGAGGTTGCGGCCAGGATGCTGCCCGATTCCGTGTCGCGCCTGAGGCGCTTCAGGTCAGAGCGCACATCGGCCGCGCTCTGATAGCGCAGGTCGCGGTCTTTTTCCAGCAGCTTGTTGAGAATTTCTTCAAACTTCGGAGGTAGGTCGGGGTTTAGGCGAAGAGGCGGCGATGGAGGACGATTCAAAATCGCATCAAAAATAACGGCGGATGTATCTCCGCGGAAGGGCCCTGCGCCAGTAGACATTTCATAGAGCACAGCGCCAAATGAGAATAGATCGGTACGCGTGTCGAGATCCTTGCCGCGTGCTTGCTCCGGAGACATATAGGCGACAGTGCCAACGGTCGATCCCGGGCTCGTTAGAAATGGGTCGTCGACGGTCGCAGCCGAATTACTGATGGTGGCGTCAGATAGGATGGAAGCCTTGGCAGTGCGTTTGGCTAGGCCGAAATCAAGAATCTTGGCCTGGTTACGGGTGGTCACAAAAATGTTGGCCGGTTTGATGTCGCGGTGAATGATCCCCTTGGCATGAGCGGCATCGAGGGCGTCAGCGATCTGAGTGCCGAGATCGAGCAATTGTTCGAGTTCCATCGGTTGCTGATGGGGCTGATCGTGGATCTTTTTTTTGAGCGTCTCGCCTTCCAACAGCTCCATGGCGATGAAGTGGCGTCCGTTGTCATCGCCGACTTCGTAGATGGTGCAGATATTGGGGTGGTTCAGGGCGGAGGCGGCGCGGGCTTCGCGCTGAAAACGCTCGAGCGCCAGCGGATCCGTCTCGGTCGCGGGAGGCAGGAACTTGAGCGCGACATGGCGACCCAGGTTGATGTCCTCGGCCTCATAGACAACGCCCATCCCTCCGCCGCCCAACTGGGAGAGGACACGGTAGTGCGAGACGGTCTGGCCGATCATTCCTGAGAACACTCCTGGGAGAGAGTCATTCATGTTAGGCCGGGGTTTCTGGCAAGTCAAACCGGCAGTCTCTAGGGTTAATACGAAGCGGCGGGGCAACAAGTTCACAGTTTGGCAAAGTGATATTTAGAGCCTTATTTTCTTCGGTTTAAGGGTCCTATTTCAGCGATTGGAAAGCTTAGGTAAAGCCGAAAGGTCACTCCTCCTCATTACGTAAGTTTACCTCCAAATAGCCGAATGCTTCCCCGCCTGTTCGGTGCCTGTTATCAATGGATGTTGGGAGTGTTGCCGTGTATTTGCGCCTGGGAGTGGCAACCCTGGCTTCCTGGGCAGGAGTGCGTCCGAAATGAAAACTCGCCCTCAATCCTGGAGGGACATGAGCGCAGCGCCACGCTTTTTTATTGCCGTGGTGGTTGTTTGCGGGACGGCCGTGCTTACTTATTCGGTATTGCATGGGAAGAGCGAAAATCCGCTCAAATTTTTCTGTTATCTGGTGATCGCTTTGGCCGCCTCGCGGCTCAAGGTGAATCTGCCCGGCATCACTGGGACGATGTCGGTAAACTTTCTGTTTCTGTTGCTGGGCGTGCTGGAACTTAGCTTGTCGGAAGCTATGGCGCTCGGATGCGCCGCCGTAGTCGTGCAGTGCTTCGACCGCGACCGCCCGATCCCCATACAGGTTGCATTTAACGTCTGCTCGACGGCCCTCGCCATTGCCGTGACTTTTGCCGCGTACCGTTTTTCCCTGGCGCATCGCGCCGTGAATAATCCCTCAACATTGCTGTTTCTTGCAGCGTGCGTGTATTTCGTTGCGAACACGCTTCCCGTGGCAGCGGTTATCTCACTGACAGAGCGAAGATCGCTGCGAAAGATCTGGGCGGACTGTTATTTCTGGAGCTTCCCGTATTACCTGGTGGGTGCTGGCGTAGCTGGCATGATGAGCTGGCTACACGGTTTTACCGACTGGCAGACATCGTTGCTGACGCTTCCGGTGGTCTACCTCATCTACCGTTCTTACCGGCTTTACCTTGGGAAGTTGGAAGACGAAAAGCGGCACGTGGAAGAGATGGCTGACTTGCATATGCGGACCATCGAAGCCCTGGCACTGGCCATTGAAGCCAAGGATCAGACGACCCACGACCATTTGCAGAGAGTCCGCGTTTATGCAGTTGAAGTGGCGAAGGATCTTAATGTTGACAAGGATGGAATGGAGGCATTGCAGGCCGCCGCCTTGCTGCATGATATTGGCAAGCTCGCGATTCCTGAGCACATCATTTCGAAGCCGGGACGCCTGACTCCGGAAGAATTCGAAAAGATGAAAATTCATCCGCTGGTGGGAGCGGAAATTCTGGAGCGGGTGCGCTTTCCATATCCGGTTGTACCGATCGTCCGGGCGCATCACGAAAAATTCGACGGGACGGGCTATCCGTTGGGGCTACGTGGAACGCAGATTCCGATTGGAGCCAGAATTCTGGCAGCTGTGGATTTCCTGGACGCGCTGGCGTCGGATCGCCAATATCGACGCGCACTCCCGCTACATGAAGCGATGAAGCGGCTGTCGGATGAGTCGGGAAAGTCCTTCGATCCGCAAGTGGTCAAGGTGCTCGAACGAAGATATGTGGAGTTGGAGCAGCTTGTCCATCAACGAACGGACAGCCTCGGCAAGCAGAAGCTATCCACGGAAGTTGAAGTCAAAGACGAAAATGCGAAGAAAGTTGAACCGACCATCAAACCGGCGGCCGGGTTTGAGACGGAAGGCCGGCGGCAAGTACCCGAACGCAGCTTCCTCGGTTCGATTGCGGCGGCACGGCAGGAAGCCCAGACGCTCTTCGAACTCAGCCAAGATCTGGGAGCTTCGCTCAGCCTGGGTGAAACGCTCTCGGTATTTGCGGTAAAGCTGCGCCGGGCAATGCCCTACGATGCGATTGCAATCTATGTGCGTCATGGCGATGAACTGGTGCCGGAATATGTGAATGGCGATAACTTCCGGCTGTTTGCTTCGTTGCGGATTCCGATGGGACAAGGGCTTTCGGGATGGGTGGCGCAAAATCTTAAACCGATTCTCAACGGCAATCCTTCGGTCGAGCCCGGCTATCTGAACGATTCTTCAAAGTACAGCACGTTGAACTCGGCGCTTGCCGTTCCACTCGAAGGCTTGCAGGGCGTGGTGGGAGTGGTCGCTTTGTATCACGCGGAAAAAGATTTCTTTACCTCCGATCACCTGCGCATTTTGCTGGCGGTAAGTTCCAAGATGGCGCTCGCGATTGAGAATGCGATGAAGTATGAGCAGGCGGAGAGTTCGGCGGTTACCGATTACCTCACCGGTCTCCCCAATGCGCGGTCGCTGTTCCTGCAGCTCGACCGGGAATTGGCGCGCTGCAAACGCGACAACAAAACGCTGACTGTGATGGTCGCTGACATGGACGGCTTCAAGCAAATTAACGACCGCTTTGGACACCTGGAAGGGAATCGCGTACTGCGTCTCTTTGCCCACTCCCTCAAGGAAACCAGCCGTGAGTACGATTATGTGGCGCGCATGGGCGGAGACGAATTTGTAGTCATCGCTCCCGGACTTACGGCCGAAGCTACTGCTCGTAAGGCGGAACAGATGCGGGACTTGGCAAAGCAAGCTGGAAAAGACATCTGCAACGAGGATATTTTATCGCTGAGCGTCGGTAGGTCCATGTTTCCTGAGGATGGGATGGATGCCGAGAAATTGCTGTCGGAAGCCGACAAGCGGATGTATCTGCAGAAGCAGAGTCAAGTGACACAGAAGAATCGGCGTCTATACCCGCGAGTGCGAGGCCGGCTCACCACGGAAATTTCTGGAAACGATCAGGCGCTGGCGACACTTGGCATTGTGACCAATTTGAGCCTGGGCGGTTGCTACATTGAAACGAGCGGACTCCTCTTGCCTGGGTCCGAACTGAAACTTACTTTCTCGCACGAACATACGAATGTTTCGATTCAGAGCGAAGTTGTACGCATGGACATGGGCATTGGAGCGGCATTGAAGTTCAATGAAGCGACTCACGAGGTGCGAGCCGCACTGCAGCGGATTCTTGAGCAGTTGGCCAGCGCGGAGGCTGTGATTGATTTAAAGCGCGGCCAAAATGCTGCGGCGGCGAGCAAGTTATAAACGGGAATCGATAGCAATCCTGATTTGGTGCTGGACGGGCGAGAACGCCCCGCCGCTCCATTGTAATGACCTAGGCAGGAAGTGCAGCGGGGCGAATCTGGATCAATGGAACGGTAGTGCGCGGTTTCGTCAGGCCGTGCTTCAACATGTTAGCTGTCGGCACGCCGCCGGTTCGATAGAACGACTTCTCGCAATCCGCGGTGGATGGTCCCCGCATACTTCCTTCCATATAAGCTAAGCCCGGGCAACGGGTGCAAGTGCCGACATGCGAGCAAGACGAGCAGACGGTGAGATCTTTGGCCTTGATCGAGCGAACCTCGGTCATCTGTGGGGAAAAGTTCCAGATGTCCAAGAACTTCTGTTGACGAATATTTCCCGTGGGAAGCGGAAATTGTACGCAGGGAAAGACATCGCCGTATGGCGAAATGTAGCAGAAAGAATGGCCCGCGCTGCACGAGTAACCTTCAAGATCGTCCGCCGTAGGCGGTTTGGGAGGGGCACAGAACTCTTCCTGGTTGTCGACCAGCGCCGGATTGTGGAAAATCTCCGGCAATTCTTCTCCTGGAATGCGCAGCGAGAGGACCGAAGTGTCGCCGTCCATCATCGGCGTGATCGTGGGATCGAGTGTGTACTGCACGCCGAGTTCTGCGGCCAGTTGTTGCACCCCGGCATGATCGGCAGAATTCACGGTCATCAGGACATTTGCGATGGTTACGCGCAGACCCTGTTCGCGCAAGAAGCGAATCGATCTGACGGTGCGCTCGAACGAATGGGGCAACTTGGTGATCGCGTCGTGTACTTCGGGGCGATGCGAATAGACGCTGATTTGGATTGCGTCCACATTTAGGTCGCGAATTCTCCGTGCTTCCTCTTCGTGGATCATAACTGCATTGGTCTTGATCTTGACGTTGAACATGAGACGGCGGGCATGCTCAACGATCTCAAAGAAGTCACGGCGCATAAAAACCTCGCCGCCACTGAAGGTGATAAAGAAAACTCCGGCCTCGGCCAGTTGATCGAGTACGTCCTTGATCTCTGTGGTTGTCATCTCGCCGTGATCATCGTGATCGAGATAACAATGTACGCAACGCTCGTTGCAACGATACGTAACGTCCATGTGCACTGCGATGGGCAAGCCCAGATTCAATGCTTTCTGGCCAACTTCACTCATCAAGCTCATCAGGGCGTCTCCGATACCAGGGGATGATTCGAAACCAGAAGAATTCCGTGGCCAGAGAGCTCGGTGACGAATTGTTCGGCGTCTGCCTGGGCCTGTTCGGGATCAACATCAAATTGGTCGCAGATCCGATCGCGGACAATTTCCCGCAGAGGAGTGCGGCCGTCGGCAGCTTGAAAGATTGCGGTTGCAACCGGGTTCAGAGTGAAAAATGTCGAATCGGCCGAATTCATGACCATCATTTCGCCGGCCAGAGCTCGGGCCGCGATGGCAGAACTGCGTGCGATATAAATGCAATTCTCAGACATGCTCAGCCACCCCCTGGAAGTTGCGGATTTCATCCCACACCCTGGAATCAGGATAGAACGTCAGGCGCCGAATTGGAACCCTGGCGACGAAATCGCAAGCGGTGGTGAGAAGCTTCTCTACAAGAACGCGATCTTCAGCGAAGAAAAGAATATTGCGCATCAGGCGACGCACCGCTTCTGCCGAGGGTAATTCATCGATGCAGTTCTCAGGGCCTTGCTCCAAAAAAAACAGAGCAGAGACCGGAGCAGAGCAGTTCTCACCGGGCTTGGCCAGCTCTCCAGCGAAAGGAGTGCCATACGCAACATAACCATCGGCACTCGGTCGCAGGTAGGAAATCTCGTCGGTGAGCAGAGTAATGTCCGCAGGTGCCAGTCTTGTCATTGTGGTTTTGCCGGCGCCTGATACGCCTGAAAACAGATACGCCTGGCCATCGCAGATCGCACTGGCGGCATGCAGCAGGAATCCGCCGCGCTGCGCGAGAATCAGGCTGTGCAGAATGCGCACCACAGAATCGAGAGAATAGGGGTTGGCATTTTGCCGCACTTGGCCTCGCCCGGTGCCCGGGTCCCAACGGGCTTGGAAGTCTCCACGCTCGATCAGCCACTCGTCGCCTTCACGGCGGACGCGAACATCTTCATCGGAAGGCGGGATCGCGGCGATGAGGTCGAACTCAAGCTCAAACTCAGGAGGGGAAGAACTCAGGAACCCGGCATAACGCTGGCGCAGCAGATCAAGAAAGCGGTCGTCGTCGGAGGAAAAGGCAATCGGAATTCCTCCAATCTCGACACAAGCGACTTTTCGAGCCGCGGCCATCACCGGGCTTTCGGCTCTGCGGAAGACATCTGTACAGAAGTCAAATCTTTGCCATATGCTAAGCTCCGAAATTTGCTCGCGGATAACTTTCGGCGGCCATGAAGTCTCAAAGCAACACGGCGTGCGAAACTGAAATGGCAGAACAGCATTCCCCAGGCGCGAGACCAGGCCACGCCAAACCAGGTTGTGGTGAGAAGCGAACCGCTGCTGGGCACCAATCGACCCACCAGCGCTTCGGGAGGAAATATAGGATCGGGACCAGGCATGGAATCGCCGCGCAGCTCGAATCCGTTTGGGGTGCAGGGGGCCACGAGACGATGCAGAAAAAAGCGGTCTTCACGCATCGCAAGCACGATCTCGCCAGTCCTGAGGTCTTGGGGTAAACAGTTCGCAATCTCGACGATATCTCCGGGCCAAAGCCTGGGTAGCATGCTTTCCCCGTAAACTTGCAAACGCACCCGCTGAGACGAACCACCACGGCAACGCAGAGCCTCTGCCACTAAAGCTGCGCGCTCTGTGCTCCAACTCAACCGCGTCGCACTGGTGGCTCTTACCAGCATCAGGAAGTTTTTTGGACGCCCCCCTGGCATGTTCCCTGGGTTACGGCGATCTTGGTGCAAGACAAAGCCTGAGTCTCGAAAACCCGTTCGTAGCGGAATGCCGGCTTCTGGTAAAGCTTCTTCTCTTTGCCAGCGGTGTGTAACTCCGGCTGTTTGTCGCGAGGAGGCCGATTGTCGTTCATAGTTGGTCAAGCCAGTTTCAACCCGCTGACTTATTCCCCCATTGTTTGATAAGAGTAAAGGCAGTGTACTACAGCGCTTTCCCACGCGCCAATATAACTTGGATGCAATTCGGAAAATGCGAATCAACATCCTCAATAAAATGAGAGGGTTCCATTCCTGCGTGCCCGCCGCAGGCTTAGCGACAGGCCAGCAAGCGCCAATGGCAACAGAATCAGGCCGAACCCGGCGAGTATAGCCAGAGTTGGAACCATCTCTCGAATCGACCGCCCCTCAAGCAGGGCACGACGCATGCCATCGATAGCGTAAGTCAAGGGAATCGCGCGGGCGAGTAACTCGAGCGGGTAGGGCAAACTCTGGATTGGGAACATAGTTCCGCTCAGAAACCAGAGCCCGGAACTGAGAAGCCAGAGCAGGGCGGAGCCTTTCTGGAACGCAACCTGCAGCGTGGCTGCGATGATTCCCAGAGCCAATGCGATGGCCAGAGAAAAAAACAGTACCGCTATGCACGAGAGAAAGTTGGCGTGGATCGATGCCCGAAAAACTGCCACGCCAGCGAAAAGGTAGACCAGCAGATTGACCAGGTTTCCGGCAAAGGCGGAGATAGAACTGAGGATGACGAGCTCGGCTGGCGCGGTTGAGGTTGTCATGAGGACTTCGAGCGTTCCCGTCTGCTGCGCCTCTTGCACCGAACTCAGAAAGGCTTGCGCACTCATTACGAAAAACGTGTAGACGCCAGTGCCGACCAGAAGAAATGGAAAGTAGGCCACGCCACCAGGTCGAAAGCCAGGACCGATGGCGCGCGACAGAAAATAGAAGGCTGCTAATTCGGTGAACACACCAACCAGAGTCACGATGAAACCGCTGCGGTGACGAACGGCGGTCAGCAGATCGCGGCGAAGGATGGCGTGGAGCTTATCCAGAGTCGAAGTCATACGAAATTTTGTAATTTGTAATTGCTAATTTGTAATTTCGAGTGTGGCGCTGTCAGCGATTGATTCCGAAAACAAAATTGCCAATTACAAATTGTCAGTTACAACTCTTCAGAGTTTCAAATCTTCAAACTTTGAGTATGGCCTCATCGATCTCGCCTGTCGTGCGGAAGTAAAAAGAGCGGAGCATGTCTGCGCTTTCACCGTCATCGACGCGGCGGTCAGCCATCAATTCGCCGCGATGCATCAGGAGCAGACGATTCGCCACTGCTGCCGCTTCCGCGAAGTTGTGAGTCGCTATTAAAACGGTGGTCTGATGCTGCGCCAGAGTGCGGATCGTGGCCCAGAAGTGTGCCGTGGTGGCGGCGTCGAGGCTGCGCGTGGGTTCGTCGAGCAAAAGCACGCTTGGGCGCTTCACCAGTGCGCGCGCGATTCCCAGTCGCTGGTACATGCCGCTGGAAAACTTCATGACCAATGTGTCGGCTTGTTCTAGGAGGCCCGTATCGCGGAGAACCTCCTCGATCCTCTGTGCACGCTCACAGCGCGAGACTTCGTCGAGAGAGGCGAAGAATTCAAGATTTTCACGAGCGGAGAGACGAGGGAAGAACGAGCGTTCGGAGGCAACGGCAATGCCGACTTGCCGCCGTACTTCACCGGCATCGGACTGTGCATCGAAGCCACCCACGCGCACCGATCCCGCATCGGGCAGGAGCGTGGTTGAAATCAGCTTGAGGATGGTGGTCTTTCCGCTACCGTTCGGGCCGAGCAAAGCTAAGACCTCGGCGCGGCTGGCAGAAAAGGAAACGTTTCTTAGAGCAATGGTTTCGCCGCTCCGCTCCTTTCCCAGCCAGTTGAAAAGAGCTGGACGATGGCGAAATATCTTGCGGACGGATTCGAATACGACCTGATCCATGAAAAGTGCGAACTAAAGAATGCAGACCCAGAAACTCAAATTAAGAAAGTGCAAACGGCGAAAATGGCCGAAATTCAGGTCCGCGCCGAAGACTCTGTATTATAGTGGCGATTCGCGTCCCTATTGATTTTCATTTGCGGCCTGCCTCTTCGGCGGGATCCATTTTTCATGACCGAAACCTTGCCCAACTCTGCTGCGCCCAGTGCTACCCCGCAGAGAGCGAAAGAACGAGAACGCGAATTTGATCTTCTTTGTGCGACTGCCCGCGGGGAACTCGCTCCGCGAACGCGGGATCGTATCGCTAATTGGGATTTCTCGTCATTCGATCGGACTGCGTTTCTTCGCTTGGCCGAGCATCATGGTGTGCTTCCGCTCGCAGCGCGCAACCTGATTGAACACGTCAGCGGGCTTCCACTTGAAATCCATCGTGCGCTGCGATCGGCGTATGAGGAGAATTTGCGGCGCAGCTTATGGTTCACAGCCGAACTGGTGCGCATCGTGCAGCATTTCGAGCGTTGTCACGTTCGTGCGGTACCGTACAAAGGCTCGCTTTTGGCGCAATCATTGTATGGAGATCCGGGGCTGCGAAGCTTTTCAGATCTCGACTTTCTGATTTCTTCTGTGGACTTCGAGCGAGCGAAACAGGCTCTTGCTGACATCGGATATCTCCCTTCTGCTGTTTTCACGGCAACTGTCGAGCAATTCTGGCTGCGCAAGGGCTATGAACGCTCATTCGATGGTCCGGCCGGAAAGTATCTGGTCGAACTTCAGTGGGCATTGTTGCCATATTTCTACGCGATTGAGTTGCCTGTGGAGGACTTGCTGGCGCGCGCCAGAACCACCATTGTCGGCGGTTATGAAATGTGTGGCTTGTCTCCCGAAGATTCGCTGGTGGCGCTTTGCCTGCACGCAGGCAAGCATCTTTGGACACGGCTGATCTGGCTTGCGGACATCGCTGAGACTTTGCGAACCCAGACTGTCGATTACTCACTGATGCTCTCGCGGGCGCGTGCTTTGGGAGTTGCTCGTATTCTTGGCGTCAGCTTCTGGCTGGCGAAAAATGTCCTCGACGCGGAGCTTCCAACGCCTGCGGAGGAGATGATTGAGTCCGATTCTCGCATCTCTAGTCTAGGCAGGGAATTTGCCGAGCGCCTGGCTCGTGGAAGGTCCTATGATTTCGAATCCACGGAGTACTTTCGTTTGATAATGGAGTTGCGCGAGCGACGCCGCGACCGCTGGCGCTATCTCTGGCGACTTTTCTGGACGCCGGGCGCTGGAGATCTGGCCGCGGTGCAACTGCCGGAAACGCTGTTTCCTCTTTATCACGGAGTGCGAATTGGCCGACTCATACGGCGACTCACCTAACGAAACAAAACTTAATTTCTGAATGCGAAACGGGCGTCTCGGTCGTTTGATTTCGAAGTCGCCGGGCGGGGACGCCGGCGCTCCACCGGCGACGATCATTTGGTTGCGGTTTAGTGCAGTTCGCCGTCGCCGGGAGCTACGTCGGGGGTGTCGACTTTTCGTGCCACGGCCGTCCCTTGACTCGGTGGTGGTTGAAACTCCCCGGGATCTTTGCCGGCAAGCGCAATGTTCATAAATTGCATCCAGATGGGCAGGGCGGCGCGGCTTCCGGTTTCTTTGTCGCCGAGGGATTTCTTTTCGTCGTAGCCGATCCACACGCCGCAGGTCAGCGACGGTGAAAAGCCTACAAACCAGGCGTCGGTAAAATCGTTGGTCGTTCCTGTCTTGCCGGCCAGAGGATAGGGCATTTTGGCGGCGGCGACCGCCGTTCCATGGAGCACCACTTCCCGCAGCATGGATGTCATAACGCGCGCGGTGCGCGAGCTGACCACATCTTTGATATCGGAGAAGTCTTCCTCCAGCACACGGCCGTCGTAGTCGGTCACCTTGGTGATGTAACGTGGAGCTACGCGCACTCCATCATTCGGAAAGACGCTGAAGGCTGAGGTCTGCTCGAGCGGCGTGATTTCCGCAGAGCCGAGCGCCACCGGAAGATAGGCGGGAATGTTCGCCGTGATGCCGAAGCGGTGCGCGTACTCGATCACGGTTTTGATGCCGACGTGGTCGGCAAGTTTGAGTGCTGGAATATTTCTGGACTGAGCGAGAGCGCGTCGCAATGTAATGGTGCCTTCAAATTTGTCGTCATAGTTGTGCGGCATATAAGGGCCGGATGCAGTTTGAAAAATTATCGGCGCATCCAGAATCGTGTCGTCCGGGCTGGCCCCCTCGTCGATCACGGCAGTGTAAACGTAGGGCTTGAAAGATGATCCAACCTGTCGCAGAGCCTGCGTGGCGCGATTGAACTTCGAGAGATTAAAATCGCGGCCACCGACCATGGCTTTGATCTCTCCGGTTGCATTGTCGATGGCAATGAGCGCCCCTTCAGCGCCTGAATCCTGCTCGAGGCTGACGCGCGCTTTGGCGCCCTGGTCCAAAGAAAGCACCTTGACGTAGACTATGTCGCCGGGGTGGAGAATGTCGGGGAGCTTAAGTTTAAGTTTCGTCCAAGCTAGATCGGCCGGCGCGAGCGTGGCTGTGCGTTGGCCGAAGCGGATTTCGGCGGCGATTGGCGAGACTCGGATCACGAGCGCGTGCACGTATCCGTTTACTTCGGGCTCTTCATCCCAATCTGGATCCTCGTATTTCCCTAGCGTCTGACCCTGCGCGATAACGTTGAGAAGTTTGCCGTGCCAACCATGGCGGCGCTCATATCCGGCGAGGCCATCGAGAACGGCTTGGCGCGCGGCCTTCTGCAAGTCCATATCGAGTGACGTGTATACGCGTAGTCCGCCTTCGAGTACCTGATCGCTGCCATACTTTGCCTCTAGGTAGCGCCTGATCTCTTCTACATAGTGCGGCGCGAGTGAATTTTGGTCCTTCTGCAGGTTAAGTAAGATTGGTTTGCTCCTGGCCTCTGCAGCTTGCGCCGAGGTGATCTTGCCGTCTTCAAGCATGGCGTTGAGTACGAGGTTGCGGCGTTTGATAGCGCGGTCCGGGTGAGTGATGGGAGAATAATACTGCGGTGCTTTGGGGAGTCCCGCGAGCAGCGCGGCTTCTTCCAGTTTGAGTTTCTTCGCCGGTTTGCTGAAATAGTATTCCGAGGCAGCCTCATAACCGTAGGCTCCATGGCCGAGAAATATCTGGTTGGCGTAGAGGGTGAAGATCTGCGGCTTGGTAAACCGGCGCTCGATCTGGATGGCTAGCAGGGCCTCTTGCACCTTGCGGTAAAAAGAACGGTCGGGCGAGAGAAACAAATTGCGGGCGAGCTGCATGGTGAGCGTGGAGGCTCCCTGCACTTTTCCGCCCGATTCGATGTCGCGATATGCAGCGCCTACAATGCGCGAGATATTAATGCCCGAGTGCCGGTAGAAATCCTTGTCTTCGATTGAGACCAGCGCGTTGCGAAGGACTTCGGGATAATCGTCATAGGTAGCGATGACGCGGCGTTGGAGTGCAAAGGTGCCAATGACTCTGCCCTGTCCGTCATAAAGTTCGGTGACGGAGCTGGGACGGTAACGTTCTAGCTCTTCGACTTGGGGAAGGTCGGTTGAGTACACCAGCAAAAGGCCAGCAGTCGCGCCCACGGCGGCTGAGAGCAGAACGAGTAATCCGAAAAGGACGCGACCGACTAATTTGCGTCCGCCAATCTCTATCGTCGGGATGTGTTGATAGATGATTTTCATCGAAAAACAAATTTCGGAGATCCAAGTTCAGGATAGCCTCAAGTCTTCCGAGTGCCCAAAGAAAATCGCCCGCCAAGGCGGGCGATGGAACGACTTTGAAACCACACAAGCTTTGGAAAGCTGATTCTCTAGCCCTTCGATTCGCGATTCTTCAATACTTCCAGCGCTTTGTTCAGTTGGTCATCCTGCTGGTTTTTTGGTTTCACTTCTTTCTTGTCGTCGGCAGCGGGCTGCTCGTCTTCGTCGGGCAATCCACCGTCGTCTTCTGTACTGTCCGCGACGAGGACGTTCGGCGTGACGGCCACATCCTGAATCGCTTTTCCGCTGGGCGAGTAATACTTCGCGATGGAAAGAATCAGGGCTGAGTTGTCGGGCATTTCGATCAATTTTTGCACTGAGCCGTCGCCGAAGGTCTTGTCTCCTACGACGTCGCCACGTGCGTTTTCAAGAATCGCAGCGGCCACGATCTCGGCTGGCCCGGCCGTACCTCGATTCACCAGCACTACCACGGGAATCTTGGTGATGTCCTTGCCAGGATCGGCATTGAAAGCTTGCCGAGGATACTTCTGCCCCTGCAGATAAGTGATGGTGCCATGGTCGAGGAAGAGATTGGCAGTGGCAACACCCTCAGATTCCTCACCACCGGCAGAGTTGCGGAGATCGAGTACGAGCTTCTTCGCTCCCTGCTTCTGCAGGTCGCGAATCTTGTCGGAGATCTCTTGCGACTTGCCTTCGGGGAAGGCGTCGACCTGAATGTATCCGACGTTATCCGCCATCAGTTTGTCGCTGACCGGCGGAATGATTACGACGTCGCGCGTGATCACAATTTTCTGCGGCTCGGCTCGCCGAGGCCGGACCACAGCCACGGTGAGGGTCGATCCGGTTTCGCCCGAAAGAAGGCTGCGAATTTCAGCAAGCGACATGTCGTGCGTGCTCTTGCCCTCAATCGACTCGATGATGTCAGAGTTTTCTATCCCGGCTTTGTCGGCGGGACCCCCGGGGATGATTGCGACCACAGCGGCGTATCCAAAGCGCTTGGAGACGTCGGCGCCGATATCGGCTTTGCCACCGGACTTCATCGACTTGTAATGCTTGTACTCCTCCGCCGAGAGGTAGCTGGAATTGGCATCAAGCGACTCCAGTAGACCGTGGAGTGCGCCGTCGGTGACGCCAGCAATATTGGGCTCTTCAACATATTCCAGGCGAATGCGGGACAGCACCTCGCTGTAGACCGACAACTGGCGGTAAGCGCCATCGTTAGACGAGGCACGAACGTTGACAAAACCGCCAACCACGGTAAACAGCAGAATAGCCAGGGAACACGTAATGATTGTGACCTTCAACTTTGTCGACATAAATTTAATCGCTTTGATTGTTGCCGTTTTGAACTTTGATCATTGCTCGTTTAGGTCGGAGGATCGGATTTTCCCCAAGGAGCTGATCACCTATTATAGACGGTTTGATGCATAGATCGGAGAGCAAGGTTCCAGCAAAACGTGTCGCGGGTAATGTACGAGAGGCTGACGCCCGAGGTCACAATCTCCGAAGTTAGTGACGGGTTAGTACTGTCAGTCCCCTCGCCTGCCTATTAAAATCATGGACTTAGGGACGCTAAGGCGATCTAGACGAAGCCTTACGCAAGTAAGGCCGCTATCTCTTTGTGGCCCTTTTCCGTGGCTACCGTGGCTGGAGTCTTGCCGTCGTCGTTGGCTAGCGTGGGATCGGCGCCATGCTCGAGCAATATTTCCACCATCGGACGATCTCCGTTCTGAGCGGCGGCGTGAATAGGAGTCCATCCTCCATGCTGACGGGCGTTGGCGATGGCACCATGTTCGAGCAGTAAACGTGCGGCCTTGAGGTTTCGATTTGATGCCGCAGAGTGCAGCGGCATGACCTGCATGGAATTTGCGGCTACGGCATTGACCGAGGCTCCACTTTCGATCAGTAGACGAGCGGCCTCGGGTTGTCCGAAAAAGCAGGCGAAGTGCAATGCGGTGAAGCCGTCGGCTGAACACGAATTGAGGGCGGAAGTGTCGCTTAGATACGCCTTAAGGAGGTCGAGGCGCCCGAGCGAAGTTGCCTCGAAAATATCGAGCGTCTTTTTCTTGCTTGCAATCAGCCCGGCCAGGTCGAGGCGCCCGCGATAGAGAGAGTTCATGAGCAGGCTCACACCGGCAGGGTCGCGCGCTTCGGAGACGAGGGGATCTTGTTCCAGAATTTGCCGGAGGCCGTCGGCATTGCCTGCCAGCAAAAATTCGAGACCGCGCTGAGAGTTGTCCATGGGATGTACCTCTTAATTATTTAGCACTGCTAACGAATTATAGAATCCGCATTTTTCTTGTCAAGAAAAATGTTAGCCATGCTAATTGATTACGATGCTAAGCTGTCGCATATGCCGCGATCCCAAGTTGCGTGCCCCAAGATTGCATGTCCTGATGAGTCATTTCGGTTGGAGGTGGCGGATCGTCTGCACTCGGCTGCGATCCACCTTCTGCGCCACGCCCGCAAGCAGGATGTTCTTGCGGGCCAGGGTCCAGCACGGCTCTCGGCGCTTTCCGTTCTTGTATTCGGCGGTCCGATGGCGCTTGGGCAACTGGCGGCGGCGGAGCAGGTGAAGGCTCCAACGATGAGCCGCATCGTGGCAGGATTGAAGCGCTCTGGGCTGGCAAAGATTGAGACCGATTCGAAAGATGCGCGGCGCATTCGTGTTACGGCAACGGCTAAAGGGGAACGATTGCTGCAGCAGGCAAGGGCACGGAGAGTTCGGCTTGTGGCAGAGACGCTTAGCGATCTGAGGGGTCCGGAAATAGAAACGCTGCTCCAGGCGGCAGAATTGATGGAGCGAGCCGTGCGTCAAGTTGCTGGAAGTAAGTAGGCACGAACCAATATGCCGCAAATGCAGATGAGCGGTGGGTATAAGATGCACGCGCGTGGAAGAATTTTCCGCGAATTTTGTGCGGGAGAAACTGTGGGATGGAAAAGTTGAACGGGGTCAGTTACTTGGAAAGAGACAGAGAACGGAGAGGTCATTGCAACCACATGCAGCCCAAGGAACCAATTCACCAGCAGGAGGAACGCATGACGACTGACCCGGTTTGTGAAATGAAAGTCGATGAAAGGGAATCCGAATTTCAGACCCAATTTGCGGGGAAGAAGTACTTTTTCTGCTCGGAAGACTGCAAGAGGGAATTTGAGGAACGGCCGGATGAATACCTGGAGATAGCGGCGTAGAGGCTGAGTTCGGCAAAAACGCAGCGGCAGAGATTGGCGCTGAAAATTGGCGCCAATCCGCGCCGTCGCGGTGTTCTAGCCCTCTGTTTAAGTTTGGTCGGCGACGGGATTGCGCAAGCTGCCAATGCCATCGATTGATACTTCGACGACATCCCCTGCGACAACCGGTCCTACTCCTTGCGGAGTGCCGGTCGCGATTAGATCTCCGGGTTCGAGCGTCATGATCTGGGAGATGTAGCGGATTAGGACGTCGAGCGGGAAGATAAAATCTTTCGTGCTTCCGGATTGCCGCACCTCGCCGTTGACGCGGGTTTCGACTTTGACGCCTGTCCAGGGATCGAGACTGTCGGTGACGAGCGGTCCAACCGGGCAGAAAGTATCGAACCCTTTGCCGCGAACCCACTGTGGCTCTTTTTTCTGCAAATCGCGGGCGGTGAAATCGTTGACACAGGTGTAGCCGAGAATGTAGGGACGCACATCTTCGCTGTCGGCGAGGCGGTGGCAGCGACGAGCAATTACTACTCCTAGTTCGCCTTCGTAGTCAGTGCGCTCGGAAACTTTGGGGCGAAGAATGGTTCCTCCTGGCGGCAGCAGGGAAGAGGGCGGTTTGAAAAACAAGAGCGGCTCGGTCGGAATTTCGTTGCCGAGTTCGGCAGCGTGCTCGCGATAGTTACGTCCGACACAGACGATCTTCGATGGCTGCACTGGCGGGAGCAGCGAAGCCTGTGAGAGCGGGATGCGGTCGATGCGGCGACTGGGAAGTCCTTCAACATCGCCATCGCTCTCCTGCGGAGACTGGAGGAGCAGGCGCGTGATTTCGGCTTCGTTGTTTCCAGCCGCGGATTCGACCAAACCATAGTGAGCGGAGCCGTTGAGATTGAATCGGCAATATTTCATTTGAGCAATATTCAAACACAATATCTGGAAACGAAGGAGCGGAAAGATCGCTCAGAAAAATCTAAGGGACAGGCTCGCTCGTTTGCTCGGAACGATGGCTCTCGTTTCCTCGCACGTCGACGGCAGAGACTGAGTAAGTGTAAGTTTTGCCGGAGGTGACTGAGAAGTCGCGATAGGCGGGCGATTTCACCAGTTCGGAATTTAGCTTAATTGCGGCTCCACCATCTTCGCTCCGAAAGATGTTGTATCCCGCGAAGTCGGCATTTGTTACCGGCGCCCAGATTACGTCAATGAACGGCTTCTGTCCTTCGCCAGAGAAAGCAGCTTGCAATCCTGTGGGTACGGCGGGCGGGAAAATATCGTGGGCTACTACGCGCACGGGGGGAGTGTCGTCTCCTTCAACCTGTACCTCGGTGTCGGGCTGCTTGATGATGCTTACTCCAGTGATGCGGTAGAAGTAGGTCTTTTCCCATTCGAGTCCGGAGTCGGTGAAGTGTGCGGGGCCAGCCTCGCCAACGGGGACTTCACCTGCGATCGCATCTTTGCCTGTGCTTTCGTCGCGCCGGTAAACACGGTAGCGAAGTTGAAGGCTGGGAGAGTTGGTGGCAAAGTTAGTGGCAAAGTTCGCGGTGGGAATATTCTGCGATTCGCCTGCGCTCGTCCAGGTGAGGACGACTCCGTCTCCGGTTAGTTCGGCGGATAAATCATTCGGTGGAGGCAGGGTCGCGATGGCGGGCACGTGGATGCGATTCGACAATCCGGCTCCGCGGGAGTCGGGGTTCAATACCTCGACGGCGTAGGTGACTTCGGCGGACGGGTTGTGTTGTTGCATGGCTGCGGGCAGAGTGTCGGTGTAGGTCTGGGGCGCGGGGTGTGCGGTGTCTGATTTCTGCGGATGGCGTGGTGCGCGCTTTGACACAGTGCTGGGTGGGGCTGGTAGGGTCGCAGCGGGATTTCCGCAGACTGTGATTTCAGATTCGGAGCTGCGGCAGACTTGGGTTGGTCCGAGGTAGCGTACACTCTGGCGGTCGGTGGTGAGCGTGGGCTCGCTCCAGGTGAGAGTCACGCGATCGCCTTTACGGCTGGCGCGCAGATCACTGGGCGGCTTGGGGAGTTCGAGCGACGGAGGCAGCGGCTGTCCGGTCTGCGCGCAACCGACCATTAACAGGCTGAGCGCCATCAGCGCGATGAGCTTCCCTGTAGTTGCTGTCATTGTCATGCGGAAGGGAAAGAGTATCAGAGGTAAGGCAGACCAGGTAAGGCAAGCGAGTCGCCTGCGGTTGCACTCGGGCTGCTTTTGGTGGGGGTACCCCCTCTCCCCCTGCTTGCCGCAAAGTATTCAATCTAAATGACTTATATCTAAAGTATTGTTGAATAATGACTTAGTGAAGAGTGCCGTGCGTCCTCTCTGGCTCTGTATCTGGCCTCCTCGATTTTTATTTATCGAGCTAATGGAATCATAGGTTTAGCGGGAAACCGCTCCCAGATCTTTGAGTTTGAAGGACTTATAGGCAAAATATTGTGCAATAAGGACTTACGCATAGGCTCCGTGAGCTCGCTGCAATGAAAAAAGGTGCGGAAGTGATCCGCACCTTTTGCTTAAGCTCTGTTTATTTAGCTCTAGTTCCATTATAGCAATTTCGACCTACCTGACTGGACAAATCTCCCAACTTTATATTTCTAGCCGCTTCATGGAGTTATGGGGAAAAGGGAGGATATGGGGGGTTGACAGCAACTTCGCAAAAAGCGGAGATGGCGAACGCGCCTTTCCGGAACTTTCATCGCGCCGAAAGGCAGTTGTCAGTTGCTGTTGGCCAGTTGCAGCGATGACGCTGATTTGTGATGAAAAATCCAAAACCGGGCGGGCGGGGTCGCCCGCCCCCACACTTCCCGCCCCCACGGTTCATCAAGAAGGCGAATCACTAGACTAACTTTCCCAACACACGGAGCCGGTGAGAATTGTAATGTGGCCTTGGGACTGTGTAATGGACGGGCTGGGAAGGTCGTGGTAGACCCTCCGCCAATCTCCGCAGCTCCACAGGTAAAGGCACTTGGCCGAACGCGAACGCTTGAGACTACAGTTTGAGTCGTTGTTGAAACCAAATGTGTAGGTCAGAGAGTAGGAGGTTATATCTTCGGTGCATCGTCGGCATTCGAAGGTGGAATTTTGAGCGCTGGCGAGCGCGGTTGGCTTCAACATTGGATGTCCGCTGACGGCAACTGCCGAGGCGACACTTCCATCACGACGAATTAGGACTTGTATTTTTACGTCGCCAGCTATGCGGGCCTGGCGCGCTAAAGGTGGATATGTTGGCAGGGACAACTTGGTTAACGTAACGTCACCTTCCCGACTGATGCTGCTAGGCGTGTCTTGAGCCTTAGCGGGATTCGCAGAAACGATAAAGCATGCAATCGCGGTGAACTGGAAGGTCAGAGATAGAACATGGCTCCGCATTGCATGGATTCTAGTCTTTAGGCATGTAGTTGGGATCGGGGCTGAGCCGGGCGGGCGAGGTCGCCCGCCCCCACACGCCCCCACACTTGCAATCCCTACACTTGCAACCCTGCATTCATTTACAGTTGGCTGCTCAACCACATTTTTCGAACCACATCCACTTGTATTCTCCCGGCTGTTTTACCAATGCAGCCCGAACTGGATTTAAGCGTATGTACTCAAGCTTGGCATCGATTCCCTCGTCGCGGCGAAGGACGTGATCAAATGATTCCTCCTGCCAGACTCTAGCCTTCCGTCCGAGCAACCTATTGATACGGTGCGCGGATTCGCTCTTCACTTTCTGAAAGATCTCGGGAAGAGAAATAGGACCATCATCATCCGCCAATGGCGTGAAGACCAGGTGCACGTGGTCTGGCATCACGACGAAGCCATGCATCGTGCATTTTGTTCCGTTAATGTGCAGACAGGCGTCGACTACGATATGCCGGGCCGCTTCTGGAAGATGCCATCGATGGTAGGTTGCGAACGTGCCGAAGATTGCTTTTTTGTCTTTCTGGTAGTGCGGAAGTGTTCGGCGATACTCGTACTTTCTAAGCATACCGGCAGAACGTAGCATCAGGCGAAATGCTCAAGCAGTGACCGTTGGACAGTAGGCTTGTGATGAATTGACTGAAGCCGGGCGGGCGGGGTCGCCCGCCCCCACACTCACAACTACCCACACTTACAGAATGTAGCGACTTAGATCCTGATCTTTCACGATCTCGCTTAGCATTTTTTGCACGTAGGCGGCGTCGACTACGAACTGCTGGCCTTTCTTTTCGGGGGCCTCGAAGCTGATCTCGTCGAGCACTCGCTCCATGATGGTGTGGAGGCGGCGGGCTCCGATATTTTCTGTGCCTTCATTTACTCGAAACGCAAAGCGGGCTACTTCTTCTAGAGAGTCGGGTGTGAACTCCAGCTTGACGCCTTCGGTTTCGAGCAGCGCTACGTATTGTCTGGTTAGCGAAGACTTTGGTTCGGTGAGGATGCGGACGAAGTCTTCCATGGTGAGGGACTGGAGCTCGACACGGATGGGGAAGCGGCCTTGCAGTTCGGGGATCAGGTCGCTCGGCTTCGAGACGTGGAACGCGCCTGCGGCCACGAAGAGAATGTGATCGGTGCGGACCATGCCGTAGCGCGTGTTGACGGTGGTGCCTTCGACTATGGGCAGGATGTCGCGCTGTACGCCTTCGCGCGAAACGTCCGGTCCATGGCCGCTTTCACGGCCGGCGATCTTGTCGATTTCGTCTAAGAAGATGATGCCGGTATTTTCCACGCGGTCGATGGCGGAGCGGGTGACCTGCTCCATGTCGATGAGGCGCTGCTCTTCTTCCTGGATCAGGTATTCGAAAGCCTCGTTCACCTTCATCTTCCGCTTCTTGGTGCGCTGGCCGAAGATGTTGGGCAACATGTCTTTGAGATTGACGTCCATCTCTTCGACGCCCTGATTCGAGATGATTTCGAAGGACGGAAAATTGCGCTCGCGAGTTTCGATTTCTACGGTCCGGTCGTCGAGTTTGCCTTCACGCAACTGCTGACGAAGTTTCTCGCGGGTGCGACTGGAGGATTCGGTCAAGGTGGTGCTGGCGTCGATGACAACGCCTCCGGTGGAACTGGCGGTGGAATCGGAGGGGCGCGGCGTAACCGGGGGGAGCAGAATATCTAGCAGGCGCTCTTCGGCGTTGAGTTCGGCTTTGTCGGAGACGTCTTCGAGCTTTTCCTCGCGGATCATTTCGATGGCGATCTCGACCAGGTCGCGGATCATGGATTCGACATCGCGTCCTACATAGCCAACTTCGGTGAACTTGGAGGCTTCCACTTTGAGGAACGGTGAGTTCGCTAGCTTGGCCAGGCGACGGGCGATTTCGGTTTTGCCTACGCCGGTGGGGCCGATCATCAGAATATTTTTCGGCATGACCTCTTCGGCCATTTCGGGCTGGAGCTTCTGGCGGCGCATGCGGTTGCGCAAGGCGATGGCGACGGCGCGCTTAGCGTCTTTTTGTCCGACAACGTACTTGTCGAGCTCAGTGACGATTTCGCGCGGCGTTAGTTCGTCGAGTGTGACTTGCTCTTCTTCGGCGGTTCCGGGTAGATAAATGGCCATAAAAAATTAGGTTTCAGGTCCTAGGTCTCAGGTGTCAGGATTAGTTTTCCTGCGACCTGAGGCCTAGCACCTGAGACCTTGCCTCACAACTCCTCAATCGTAATCCTGTCATTGGTATAGATGCACATGCGGCTGGCAATCTTCATTGATTCTTCGGCAATTTCGCGCGGGGAGAGCTTGGTGTGATCGGCCAGGGCTTGCGCGGCGGCCTGGGCAAACGGGCCTCCGGAGCCGATGGCGGCAATGCCGGTGTCGGGCTCGATCACGTCTCCCTGACCGCTTAGGAGGAACGTGGCTTCTTTGTCGGAGACGAGCAGCAGGGCCTCGAGATGGCGCAGAAATTTGTCGGTGCGCCAGTCTTTTGCCAGTTCGACGGCGGAGCGGCCCAGGTTGCCGTGATACTGCTCGAGCTTGGCCTCGAAACGGCTGAATAGTGTGAAGGCGTCAGCGGTCGAGCCGGCGAATCCGGCCAGGATTTTGTCTTGGTAGAGGCGGCGGATTTTTTTGGCTCCGTGCTTGATGACGGACTCGCCGAGCGTGACCTGGCCGTCTCCGGCCATGACCACTTTGTCGTTGCGGCGGACGCAGAGGACGGTGGTCGAACGAATTAGGCGGCGAGTGGGAGCTTGGTCATCGCTGTCTTTGGGCGCGGCTACTGATGGGTTCTTTTTCATGAGCGCAATTCTTGATTATAGCAGCGGGCGCCCGCAGTAGGTTTCTTCTCAAGACGGTTGTATGGCGCTAATATCTTTAGCAATGGAACTCGCGACGACAGCATCTGCGAAGCGCTTTCTCCTGGCCAAGCTTGAAGAACAAGCTGTCCTTGATGGTGTTCCGCTTTCGGATGTTGAGAAGAAAATGTTTTTATTCTCCGAGGAAACTGCGTCCGAAAAAATGCAGGCGCTGGCGCAAGAATTCGATGCGGCCTGCGACGATGCCGAGTATGAGAGCAAGATCTCGAAACTGCTGCGGGCGGCGTTTCGCCGAGACAAACAAACGCCCGATGCAGTAGCCGAGTGGAAGCAATCGCTAGCGGCGCTTAGGGATGTAGATTTTTATGGCCTTGTCATGGTTCAGCAGGCGGGCTTGCCTTTCTCCCGGCGAAGTGTTGCCGGTGACATTCGCCTGGGTGTTGGTGCATTTCTGGAGTTGGCACCTGTGGCAGCCATCGCGTTGGCGGTTGGCGTCCCCGGTTTTCTGATCGTGTTTGATCCGTTTCAGTGGGGTTTGATACATAGTGAGTGGATTCGTCTCGCGCTTTTCCCGGTTTTCGGCTTCGGCGTCTGGTGGGCAGTTGGCAGGTATTCTGAATCGGAGTTCGCGAAAGCGCGGAAGTCACACTAAAGTATCTCCGGACGCCGCTTAACCTTCCTGTTAAATCGGCAACAACGCGAAGCGGTCGGAACCGGCGATCTGCATCGGGTCGCCCTTAGAGTATTTGCGTATCGAGCATCGCGATGAACTGGATTCCCGGTACGATTTTCCCGACGAGACTTTTGTCGTTCGTCAAGAAGAGGTCGGTGCCGGCCTGGGCCGCACTC
>Ga0209169_10000335_pt1 | contig 28368 bp, 20 predicted proteins | sample HubBroMetageWRM4_FD_188346 | JGI IMG/M metagenome (GOLD analysis project Ga0209169, IMG submission 188346) | Warmed soil microbial communities from the Hubbard Brook experimental Forest, New Hampshire - Hubbard Brook CCASE Soil Metagenome WRM 4... | ecosystem: Environmental > Terrestrial > Soil...
GTGACCCTACGCAGAAACTCTGCGTGCGACTCAATTCAATACACGCACCGGTTGGTCACCGAGACCATGGTGGCAATCATTTCGTGCTGCCGCCGGCTCAGCGGCAACTCCGGCGACATCATTGCCGCGAACGCACCAAAAGAGTGATAAAGTGCCTCCGGAATCAGCGTGTGCGACCCCACAATCGACGACCCTCCCGACTCATCCGGATGCACCGGCTCCCCATACTCCTTGGGATACAATCCCCGCTGCCCCTCGATCGCCTGCCGCAGCTTCTCATCCGCCTCTGACATCGGTATCGTTCGAATCCAAGTCATATTAGTGATTACCCTTCGTCCAGCCCGCGCCTGCGCTTTAACCTGCACCAACGCTCTGACGTGCACCTAAAGTTCTGAAAGACCGCGGCTTCCGGCCATCGGAAGATTAACTCTTTGCCGAACCCTGCCACATACCTGCTTTGTACTAGACGCCGCTATCCTCTTATATAGGGGCAAGTCTGCCCGATCTGCCCGTACCTACCCGTGATTCCCTTGGTAACCCGTTCGTACACTCCCTTTCGGTAACCCTTGGTAACCATGCGCTTCGCCCCGCCCAGCCGTACAATTGCCCTTGTCCGACCGGCCATCTCCAAAAGAGGAGTTTGGCCACGTGCCGTTCTCCCGGGCAAACGCTTCGGGAGTCGTCATCGGTTTCCAGGTGTCGAAGTTTCTCGGTTGGATGTTTCACGGTCAGGATGTTTTACGGTCAGGATGTTTACGGTCAGACCCAGGTTCTGGAGTTCGTACTCATATGGCGTTCGGTTTCGGGTTCAACAAACAGAAAGTTCTCAGCGCTGCGGAGAAGTATGTCCAGCAGGGCAAGATGCAAAATGCCATCGCTGAGTACGAAAAGGTCCTCAAGGCTGATCCCAAGGACCTCACCGTCACCAATACCGTCGGCGACCTTTACTCCCGCCTCGGCGAAGCCAGCAAGGCTACCGAATGCTTCAAAGCTGTAGGCGATGCCTATGCCAACCAGGGTTTCACGGTTAAGGCCATCGCCATGTACAAAAAGATCGCTAAGCTCCAGCCCTCGCTCGAGAGCGTGCTGAAGCTGGCCGAACTTTACACCCAGCAGGGACTCTTCAACGATGCCCGCGCCCAGTACCTGCAGGTCGCCGAAGAATTCCTGAAATCCGGCGAACTGGAAAACGCTGTCCGCATCTTCCAGAAGATTCTGGAGATGGATCCGGAAAATACCGCGATGCGCATCCGCCTGGCGGAGGTTTACGTCCGCCTGGGCAAGAAGAATGAAGCCTGGCAGATTTTCTCCGCCGCCGCCGAAACCCTCCGCGCCAAGGGATCGCTGCCCGCCGCCGAGGAAGTTCTGCAGCGCATGCTCACCCTCGACCCCGGCAACGGATACGCGCTGCTCATGCAAGGCCGCAATCTGCTCGAGGCTGGCGACGCGGAAGCCGCCGTCGCTGCCCTGCAGAAAGTCTCCGATCTCGATTCCAATCCCGATGGCCTCCGCGATCTGCTCAAGGCTTACCTGAAGACCGGCCGCCTCTCCGACGCCGGCACTCTGGCCAACAAGCTCCTGACTGTTCACAACGACCTGGCCTCCATTTCCATTTTCGCCGACGCCCTCATGCAGGCCGGCCAGTTCGAGAACGCGCTCCAGGTGTATGACCAGCACGCCGAGCGCCTGCTCGCCGAAGATTCCGACAAGGTTCTAAAAAACCTGCATTCCATAATCGGGCATGTGCGGGACAATCCCGCTTCGCTCGAAAAACTTCTCGATCTCTTCCACAAAGCCGGCGAGACCACTCACGTCACTGAAGTCACCGAGTTGCTGGCTCACGCCTCGGTTCAGTCCGGCGACCTGTCCCACGCCCGCGATCTCTATCAGAAGCTCGCCACCATGGAGCCCGGCAATCCCCTGCACATGAGCAATTACCAGCAGGTGGTCGGCCAGCTCGGCGGAGATTCCGGTGTCACGCTCATTACCCCGGAAGAAGCCACCGTCATCGTCGATGAACTGGAAGCCACTGCTCCATCCATCCATCAGCATTATGCCGATGCCGTCGCCCTTGCGGTTCGCTCCGCCCTTACCGACGCGGAACTTTTTATTTCCTACAATATGCCCGCCAAGGCGATGGGGCCGCTGCTTGCAGCCCTGCCTCAGGCGCCTGCGGATTTGCGCCTGAACCAGCGTCTGGCCGCTCTGCACACCCGCGCCGGGCGTTTCGCCGAAGCTGGTGTTTGCTGCCGCACTTTGCAGCAGGTCTACTCCGAAGCCGGATACCCGGAAGAGGCTACGCGTTACGGCGAACTTGCCGATCGCTATCAGGAGCGCTCCGGAGCTTCCGCACTCGCTGACTCCGTCGCCGAAGACGCCGTTTTCATTGTGGCAGACGAAGCCGAAGAAGAGACTTCTGCTCCGACTTCAGCCTCGGCTCCCTGGCCCGCAGCTCCGCCACAGCCCGCCGATGATGCCGAATTCGCCATCGTCAACGATCCCGACACCGACCAAGCCGGCCTCCAGGAAGAAGTACAAGAGGAAGCAGAAGAAGACCAGGCGCTGCCCGTCGCCGAATCTCACTCCGCTCCTGCAGAAATCGACCTGTCCTCTGAGTGGGACGACTCGGTGACCGTCGAAGCCGACGCGTCGACTGCGGAAGCCGCGGAACTCGAGATCACCGATGCAGCATCCGAACCTGAACTACCCGCAGGCGAGGTCGCTGACGGAAAAACCGCCGAAACCGTCGAAGAAATCCGTTTCTACCTCGATCATGGCATGCCCGAGCAAGCCACCGCGGCTTTCGAAAAGCTTCAAACCCTCACCAGCGACGAAGCCACCTTGTCGGCCATGGAAGCTCAAATCCAGGCCGCCTCGCAGTCCGTCGCAGCCGAAGCACCAGCAGAAGAAGCGCCAGCAGAAGAAGAGGAAACTGCAGTCGAAGCCGCCTCGGAAATCGCCGCCGACGAGCCTCCTGCCGAAATCACCATCGATGAAGCTCCAGCCGACGAGCCCCCGGCTGTGGTCGAACAAATTGCTCCCGCCCCACCGGCCCACGTGGCGAAACCCGCTGCTTCACCGGTGTGGCACGCCAAGCCTGTCGCGGCTGAGCCTCCGGCCGCGCCCGCTCCGGCCGTCCTTCAGGAGTTCGTCTCTGATCTTGAATCTTCTCTGGGCGATAGTTTCCTTCCCGGAACAATCTCCCATGAAGTCGAGCCTGCAGTCGAGCATGCCTCGGCCCACGCTCAACCCGAACTTGAGCCCATCGGGAACTCCGCTCCCACCACCTTCGGCGTGCCGGATGCCGAGCCCATGGGTGAGTTTGTAGCCGACCTCGAAGCTTCCCTTGGTGAAGACTTCCTAAAGGGCGCTCCAGTTGCTGAACCTCAACCCGCAACCCAGTCCCATCCCGCACCGCGGATCGAGACTCCGGTCGCCTCCACTCCCGCGCAGCACCCGCCCGCTCCGACGTCTGTAACAACGTCCGTAACGACGTCTGCGCCGCAAGCACCCATCGTCGCCAGCGCTGCAGCTGCCGCAGCATCAGGCACTCACACTTCGCCGCATCCGCCAGCTCCGGCTCCGCAGAAATCTGCTCCCGTTGTCGCGCCACAAATTTCTCCCGGCACTCCCAGCACTCCGCCGGCGCCCAAGTCTTCTCCCTTCGGCGAGGATGCTGGCGTCGATCTCGCCGAAATGTTCGGCGAACTCAAACACGATCTCGAAGTCGGAGCTTCCACCACCGAAGAGGATCCTGAAACCCACTACAACCTCGGCATCGCCTTCCGCGAAATGGGCTTGCTCGATGAAGCCATCGGCGAGTTGCAAAAGACCTGCCAGGCGGTCGAACGCGGGCATTCCTTCCCGCAAGTCATGCAGACTTACACCTGGCTCGCGCAATGCTTCCTCGACAAGGGCTTGCCCGAGGCCGCCATTCGCTGGTACCAGAAGGCCCTCAACGCTCCCGGCATCGACGAAGAAACCCGCACCGCTCTGCACTACGAACTGGCCGCCGCCTACGAATCCGCCGGCGACAAACCCTCTGCCCTCAAGCATTTCATGGAGGTTTACGGCCGCAACATCGATTATCGCGATGTCGCCGAGCGCATCAAGCCCCTGAAGTCGTAGAATAGCCCGATGGGTTTCGCCCCACATCGTCATCCCAAACGACCTTGCCATCCCGCGTGGGACTGTCATCCCGAGCGAAGCGAGGGACCTTGGTTCTCGCGTGCACCATCCCCGCACCGGAGCGCCCAGTGACCCCCGACCCCAAGCTCCCCGTCGAAAATCGAACGGCCGCGCCTCCTGCCCAGTCCGCGCCGAGCCGGGCCAGCACCACGCTCCTCGACCCACCGCCCCCGCACCTCGCGCCACAACCCCAGAACGGCCTGCAACTCTGGTTGCACCGCACTTCCGTCTTCCTTTTCGTTTTGATCAGCGCCATCGCCGGCGTCCTGCTCGTGATCCTGCCCTGGACCCCCGAGTGGACCGACAATTATCTGCTGCTCTCATTTCCCTGGCTTCGTACCTTCGTTTCCACCGGCTTCTTTCGCGGCCTGTGCAGCGGCTTGGGACTACTCGACATCTGGATCGGCTTCTGGGAAGCCCTCCACTACCACGAACAACAGTAGAAAACCGCCCAGCAATAGCCCCGGAAGGGGCGACATGTGAAAGCCCGGCACGGCAGTGCCGGGATAGATGGAAGATAGAGCAAGTCCCGGAGGGACGGCACGAGTTTCCCTCGAGCTCTGCGGTCGCATTTTAAGGCCGCAGCGAATTCTTCCGCAGCTGCTAGACTTTCAGAGAGTTCCTGACATGACCAACAAGCTCAACCCCGCGCCTCTCGCTTACCAGAACGAACCTTTTCTCAGCAGTCCCGACGGACGCATCCTCCGCATCCTCGCCGAGTATCAGGAACCCTTATCCCGCTTCCGCCGCGAGCAGATTCAGGACACGGTCGTCTTTTTCGGGTCCGCCCGCTTCCAGGGAACCGACGCCGCCCGCCAGAACCTGGCCACCATCGAGAAAAACGCGAAAGCGCCCGCCGCCCAGCAGGAAAAAGATCTGAAACGCGCCCTCGCCGCCGTCGACATGGCTCGCTACTACGAAGACGCGCGCCGCCTGGCTTTCCTTCTCACCGAGTGGTCCATTCAGATTCCCGCCCGCCGCCGCCGCTTCGTCGTCACCACCGGCGGTGGTCCCGGCATCATGGAAGCCGCTAACCTCGGCGCCCACGAAGCCGGAGGCAAGAGCATCGGCCTCAACATCAATCTGCCATTCGAGCAGTATCCCAATCCGTACATCACGCCCTCACTCAACTTCGAGTTCCATTATTTCTTCATGCGCAAGTTCTGGTTCGCCTACCTGGCCAAAGCCCTGGTAATTTTCCCCGGAGGCTTCGGCACCATCGACGAACTCTTCGAAATCCTCACCCTCGCCCAGACCGACAAACTAGCCAAGAAAATTCTCGTTGTAATCTACGGCAGCGAATACTGGCACCGCATCATGAACTTCCAGGCCTTCGTCGACGCCGGCACCGTCTCCCCCGAAGACTTAAACCTTTTCAAATTCGTCGACACCCCCCAGGACGCCTTCACCTTCCTCCGCGACGGCCTCACCGAATACCACCTAGGCGGCGGCCAACCCAAAAAAGAAAAAGAACAAGAAGTTCTCCCCGAAATAGCCAAAACCAGACCCTAACCTTCTGTCATCCTGAGCGGAGCAAGAGCTTGCGCGCTGAGCGCAAGCTCTTGTGTAGTCGAAGGACCCCTTGCACCCCCACATCAGCCTCGGCTCCGCCCATGCACTTCTATCTCGGCCCTTGCCTTCTTGCTCTAAACTGAAAGCCGACATCATGCTCCTCTACTACATCACCGACCGAAAAGCCTTCCCCGGAGACGAGCAAACCCGCCGCCGCCTCCTCCTCGACAAAATCGCCGAAGCCGCAACCGACGGCATCAACTACATCCAGCTCCGCGAAAAAGACCTCTCCACCCGCGACCTTGAATCCCTGGCCCGCGAAGCAATGCAAATCATCGTTGAAAAAAGAAAACTGACCACTGACCATTGCCCACTGCCCACTGCCCTCCTGATCAACTCCCGAACCGACGTAGCAATAGCCACCGCTGCCAACGGCGTTCACCTCCAATCCAACGACATCTCCCCAAAAGAAGTAAGAGCAGCATGGCACAGCTCGTGTGGCGCGGGCGCCCTCGCCCGCGAAACCCAACCACAAAACCCGCTGATAGCAGTCTCCTGTCACTCGCCACAAGAAGTAGCGAAAGCGGCCGAAAACCAAGCGACCTTCGCCGTCCTGGCTCCAGTCTTCGAAAAAAAAGACGCCCCCGGCATCACCCCGCAAGGCCTCGAAGCCCTCACCCAAGCCTCCCGCGCAAAAATCCCGGTGCTAGCCCTGGGAGGTATCACCCTACAAAACGCTCAATCCTGCCTGCAAGCCGGCGCAGCCGGCATAGCCGCCATCCGCCTATTCCAGGAAAACGACATAGCCACAATAGTCCGCCAGCTACAAATAGCCGCCGACCATGGAGCAAGCCAGTCGTAGAGACGTAGCTTGCTACGTCTTGCCGGCGCCGCCACACCCGTAGCGGGTCTCGCCTCAAGCTCCGCCGAATAAAAAAAGGCCACGCCTCGAAGCGTGGCCTTAAACAACCCAACCTATTGTGACGGAGTACTTGCCGCCACAGGAGCACTCGCCGCAACCGGCGCGCTAGCCGTCACCTCGGGGGTAGGACTGATCTTCACCGTAGCCAGAATCTTCTCCAGCCGCTGAAAGACCTCCTTGCTATCCACATGCTTGCCGCCTTCGGTCTCGACCCCAGTAGTCGCAACCTTCAGCGCAAACTCATAGCAAGCCCCATTCTCGAAGACGTGATAATACTTAGCCGCTTCCTCGCGAGCCCCCTGACTGGCAAGGGTTTCTAAGGACTGCAGTTCCATATCCCCGATCATCATCTTCGACGCCTGTGCCGCAGCCGGAGCTGTAGCATCCGCACCCAAAGCAGGCTTGCCTTCAGAAAATTCGCCGCACTGTTCCGCCGTAAGCGTCTTGTTCACGCTAACGTCGAAAAATGCCGCAGCCAGATCGCCATTCGGATACACAGACGTGGGCAATGTAACCGCCGCGATTGCAACTCCACCCGGCTGCACAAAATCCATCGGCACCGGATCGGACGAGACAACTTCATCCGCGGCGTCCCCAGTCTCGAGTGAATACTTGCGCAGATACTGGAACGAGACGCCAGAAGTCTTGTCCGCATAAGTCACAGTCGCAGGCGCCTTGCGAACCACTTTCTTGTGCACCGGCGTGGCCGCAGCTGGCACAGCCGGAGCAGTCGGCATAGCAATCGGCGGCATCGGCTGAGTCATCGCCACCTGAGTTGAGTTTGCGGGTTGAGGTTTATCGCTGGAACATCCCACGCCCACCGAACAAACGATCAGAAGCGCAGCGAACACCAGCGTGCTGGTAGTTTTATCGAAATTGATCTTGCCCCAGCAAACGGAATCCAGAGTTCCCGGGTTACCGTGAATTGGGATAGTGCGAATGGTCTTAACTGACAAGTTGCGAAACAGATTGATACGGCTCATGTGTGGTCACCCCCTGCTGCCAAGCAGCGCAAATGAAATTGCAAGGAAGAGGCCAAGCACCGAACCATTGATTTAACAAGAGTTAGAGCAATGCAAAACCCCGGCAATCGTGGCGACCCAGACACGATGTGGACCGCCGGACACGACAAGACAAAGAAGGATCCGTATCTAAGGAAAGGTTCGGGGAAAGATTCGTATCGGGGTATGCCTTTAGGCATACCGTTGCTGGCGTATTATCGACCGCGCACCTCTCTCGATTCGTCAAAAATGCAGATACAATCTCCCGGCCTTCTCTGTGTCTCTGTGCCTCTGTGGTGAAAATCTCTTGTTCCTCACTCAAACTGCTTCCGAAAGGCCGCCAGCTGCTCCTGTATTCCCGCCACTTGTTCCTTAAGCTCCGCCACTTCACTCTCGAGGATAGTCAAGCGATCCTGTCTCGAAGGATTCTCCACAACTCGCGCCGGTTCCGAGTGAACCACACCCCCGGAAAGCAAATGCATGTAGCGCGATTCCTTAGTCCCCGGCTCACGCGGCAGTACCGTCACTAGCGGAGGCTCGCGCTGGCCCAACCTTTCAATCGTCGCGAGCACATCTGCGAGTTCCTCAAAACGATACATGCGCTCGGTTCGCCCTCGCAGCTCACCGGGAGTCTGCGCCCCCCGCAGCAGCAGCACGCACAAGATGGCAGTCTCCCGCCGATCGAAGTTAAACACTTCCTGCAGCCGGTGCTCGTATTTCGTAACCCGGCTGTCGGCCCCGCTGGCCGGCCCAGCCAGCCGCTGCCCCTGCAAAGACTCCAGCGCCGCCCGCACCGCCTCCTCGTCGAGCCCCATCACGGGATCGCGGTTGTTTTTCTGGTTACACGCATTCACCACCGCATTGAGCGACAAGGGATAGTAATCGGGAGTAGTAATATCCTTCTCAATCAACGCCCCCAGCACTCGAACTTCCACATCACTAAGAGGATTCACGCCGACACCATCCATCCCTAGAACAACGCCGTCGGACGCCGCACCCACGGCTTGCCTTTTTCCTTCGAAACTTTCTCCATGTCATTCACATAAGCGCCCGTCTGCGTAAGAACGTGGTGCAGGTCGTTGCCCACGCTGATAAATGTGAAGCCTTTTTCAAGAAACTCGCCCACCCGTGCCGTCCCAAACAGAAACAGTCCCAGAATGACGCCATTCTTGCGCGCATGCTCAACCAGTTTCCTGGTCGCTGCATCCAGCTCCGGCGATGTGTACATGTGCGGAAACTCATACTTGTTGTAGAGGCCCATCGACATACACAAATCGTTCTGCCCCAGGAAAAGAATGTCGACCCCCGGCACCGCCGCAATTTCCGCAATATTCTCGATGCATGAAGCCGTCTCCACCTGCAGCGCCACGATCCCGTCCTTGTTAAAGTTCCCGGCGTAGCCCAGCAGCCCAGCCTTGTTCATGCTGCGCTGCGGAAAATAAACCGACCGCGTCCCCACCGTCGGATACTTCGTGCAACTCACCGCCTGGCGCGCTTCTTCAGCTGTATTGATGTAGGGAACCAGCACTCCGTCCGCGCCCAGATCCAGCGCCTGCTGAATCCCCGGACGGTCGTTGTATGCCCCCACCCGCACCAGCGATTTAGCGCCTCCGTTTGCAATCCCACTCAGCATCGCCGAAAGTTTTTCATTGTTCATGGGACCGTGCTGAGTATCCACCAGCAGCCAGTCATATCCGCTGTAAGCCAGTTGTTCCGCAACCGTGGGACTGTGCGAGTTAATGAACAAGCCCATCTTCGGATTTCCATCATGCAATTGTTTCTTAAATTCAGAACCGCTCAATGCAGACCCTGACATAAAGACATTCCTCCCTGGACCAAATTGACTGATGCAAACCGACTGATGCAAATTGAATTGTGTAGTTTATCCCACCCCAACGCACCGAAGGCGAACGCAAAGTGAATTATTCTTGACCCTCGGACAACCTTGTCATCCTGAGCCCAGCAAGCTCCAGCAAAGCCGAAAGCCCCACGCGAAGGACCTATGTATTTTGCATGTGCCCCGCCGATGGCTAACCCTAGATCCGCTGGACTCAGGCGAACTCACCCATCCCCAGTTCTTGATATAGTTCCAACCAGCCCGGACTCCCATCCGGCGCAAGGAGTGAAAATGCGGCTGCTCTTAAACTGGGTTCTAAGTGCGCTGGCCGTGTGGATCGTAGCCCGCATCGTTCCAGGTATCTCCATCAGCGGCCCAGTGTCGGCTCTGATCGCGGCCCTGGTAATCGGCTTCATCAATGCCACCATAGGAGTCCTCCTGAAGATTCTCACCTTCCCCCTGACCCTGATCACTTTGGGACTCTTCTGGTTCGTGATCAACGCCCTGATGCTGAAATTCGCCTCAGCTCTGGTTCCGGGCTTCCAGGTGCGCACCTTCACCGCCGCGTTCCTAGGCGCCATCCTGCTAAGCCTGGTAAACATGATCCTCAAATGGCTAGTCCACCCGTCGCAAGACCGCCACTAGATCGTGTGGGGACGGACGCACTCGTCCGTCCCGCCAAGCGCAGCGAGGCGTCGGAGCGTCCATCAACGCGATCAAAGCCACGAAACAAAAGGGTGGAGCAGGCCTTCAGGCCTGCGTCAAGAACACCAAAAATCCCCAGGGCTTCAGCCCCCGAGGTATCACCCAGTCCACTTAGCCCCAGTTTTCAGAATCCGCATAATCTTCTCCAGCCGCCGCAACCGCGTCTCCTCCTGCTTAGCTCCAGTGATAGCCAACGCCATTTCTTTCTTATGGGTAAACGAAAGCTTCTCCCAGTTCGCCTGCGCAGCTTTGTTTTTCGCCAGTTCCTTCTTCAAAACTGCCGGAGCTTCCACCGTTCGCTCTTCTTCGTCACGCTCCATCACCACATCCACCATATCGCCCGGCTGCACGCCCGCGCCCTCGCGCAGGATCTTGTTCACCGGCATCATGTGACACGTTCCGCATGGCGACAGCGACGAACGAAACGGATATCCATTGATCGTCCCTCGTATCGGCACGCGCGCCCGCGTCCCAAAAAACTTCGGCACATCCACCGGCGGAGTGATCGCCGCCACCACCCCAGCTTCCTTCCCCTCGATTTTGGCTCGGAACCGCAGCTCCTGTTTCCCCATCGCAGCCCTCCATAATCGCATGCTGCTAAACTTCGGCAGTTTCTGATTTCCCAAGACGCTCATGTGGAGACAGCCGCCTCGGCTGTCGGCCAAGCGTAGCGAGGACAGCTCTCATCGCCGCCGTCAGAAGACAGGAGTAGACTATCTCGACCCTAACCGCGCGGCAACAATCAAGCATGCCAGCAGCTCACTCCCACTCCGAACCCGGCACAACGTCGCCGATCGAGCCCCACCTGGTCTCCATCCCAGAATCCTCGTTCCTAATGGGTTCCGCCGCCGGTCAGGATTGCGAACGCCCCGTCCACCGAGTCTGCATAGACGCATTCCTCCTGGCTGCCACTCAGATCACCAACGCCGAATACGAACGCTTCGTGAACTCAACAGAGTCTGACCCTCCACCCTTCTGGCATGACCAGAATTTCAATCATCCTCAGCAGCCCGTAACCGGCGTCTCCTGGTTCGACGCAGACCGTTACTGCCAGTGGCTGTCCACTCAAACCGGCCGCGCCTACCGTCTTCCCACCGAAGCCGAGTGGGAGCGCGCCGCCCGCGCCGATCTCGAGCAAAACGATTTCCCCTGGGGCAACGACCCGCCGCAATCTCTCCCCAACTACTCCACTCGCTGGCAAACTGGACCCGAACCCGTAGCCCGCTACAACCCCAACAGCCTCGGTCTCCATAACATGTGCGACAACGTCCACGAGTGGTGCAGCGACTGGTACGATCCCAACTACTACGCCGTTTCTCCCGACCGCAATCCACGCGGCCCAGAACCTAGCCAGGGGACTCCCCAGCGCAAATCTTCCCGCGGCGGATCATGGCGTCATCACGTCAAGGTCTCCCGCTGCTCCGCCCGCTCCAGCATCCCACCCGACTTCCACTACGCAGACTACGGCTTCCGCCTAGCGTGCGACCTCATATAATCTTGTCATTCCGAACCGGGCGAAGCCCGATGAGGAACCTGCTGTCAGCCGCCACAACATCAGAATCGGAGGCGACCACGAATGTTCACCAGCAATCTCCTAAGCAGCAAGCGCATCCTGATCACCGGCGGAGGCACCGGACTCGGCAAAGCCATGGCCCACCGATTCCTCCAGCTAGGAGCCACGGTCTACATCTGCGGCCGCCGCGAAGAAGTCCTTGAGCAAACCGCTGCCGAACTCTCCGCCGCCACCAAAGGCCCAATCCACGCTCTCCCTTGCGACGTCCGCAATCTCGACGCCGTCGAAGCCATGATCGACACCATTTGGAAAACTGCTCCACTCGACGTTCTGGTCAACAACGCCGCCGGCAATTTCATAGCCCGCACTGAGGAGCTTTCTCCGCGCGCCTTCGAATCCGTAATCGGCATCGTGCTCCTCGGCACTCTCCACGCCACCATGGCTTGCGGACGCCGCTGGCTCAAAGCCTCTCATCCCGCCACGGTCCTCAGCATCTCCGCCACGTACGCCCCAGTAGGCTCGGCCTACGTAGTACCCTCCGCCATCTCCAAAGCTGGAGTCGAAGCCCTAACCCGAAGCCTCGCCGTCGAGTGGGGCGATCGCGGCATTCGCATGAACGCCATCGCCCCCGGCCCCATTCCCACGCAAGGCGCGTTCTCCCGTGTCCTCCCGCGTCCCGATCTAGAAGCGCTGGCTCTGGATCGCAACCCCATGCACCGCTTCGGCACCACGGAAGAGCTGGCCAACCTGGCCGCATTCCTGATAAGCGACGGCAGCTCCTACATCAACGGAGAAGTAATCCGCATGGACGGCGGCGAATTCCTCCAGGGCGCCGGAGAATTCAGCACCCTGGGCCGCGCCCTAACCGAAAAAGACTGGCAATCCCTAAAGCCGCCCAAGAAGTGAAAGAAGTGATTATGTAGAGCGGGCGCCCTCGCCCGCTGCTTTTGATTTTGACTTTTGCCCTTGCCTTTGACTTCGCCATTGCCCCCAGCGGGTGGGGCAGGCCTTCAGGCCTGCGTCAAGACCACCAAAATCCCCCGGGCTTCAGCCCCTGAGGGTTGTCCCCCGAAGCAGGAATCCCAACCCACCCTCCCGCATCCAATCCAACAATGGAGGTCCACATGTACGTCATTCTCGGAGCAAGCGGCAACACCGGACAAGTAGTCGCGAAGAACCTTCTAGCCCGCCAGCAAAAGGTTCGCGTCGTCGGCAGAAACTCAGCTAATCTACAACCCCTCGCAGCGCAAGGCGCGGAAATATTCATAGCCGATGTAACCGATCCATCCGCCCTGGCCAAAGCCTTTCACAGAGCAGATTCGGCCTATGTGATGATTCCACCCAACCCCGCCAGCAACGATCCGCTCGCGTATGCAGAACGTGCAAGCGACGCCATCACCGCCGCCATCAAAAGCAATGGAGTCAAGAATGTGGTTTCGCTAAGCAGCTTTGGAGCCGACAAGACCGAGCGAACCGGACCCGTCCTCGGCCTGCACCACTTCGAACAAAAACTCAATCAGCTCGACGGCGTGAACATACTCCACCTGCGTGCCGGCTATTTCATGGAAAATACTCTGCCCCAGGTAGGAGCGATTCGCATGGCCGGCTCCGTGATCGGGCCCCTTCGTCCCGACCTCAAAGTTCCCATGATCGCCACTCGCGACATCGGAGCCACAGCCGCCGACGCCCTCTTGAGCCTCGGCTTCCACGGCAAGCAGACTCGCGAATTGTTGGGACAGCGCGACCTCGACTACACCGAAGTTGCCACCATAATCGGCAAGGCCATCGGCAAACCCAATCTCGGATACGTTCATGCCCCCGACGATCAGATTCGATCCGCGATGGTTCAGACGGGAATGTCCGACCAGTTCGTAGGACTTCTTCTCGAAATGTGCGCCTCACTGAACTCCGGATACATGCACGCACTCGAACCCCGCACATCCCGTAACACGACGCCGACGGCGTTCGAAGACTTCGTCGCCGAGTCGTTCGTCCCAGCCTATCAACAAAAACCAGCAGCCTGAGCGCCTCGCGCCCAGAACCAACAAGGCCACGCTCTCCACAAGCGTGGCCTTATTCGTCCGATCTTTGCCTTGCTCTTGCCTTTGCCTTTGCTCCAAGCGGGTGGAGCAGGCCTTCAGGCCTGCGCCAAGAACCACCAAAGATCAACAGGGCTTCAGCCCCTGAGGTACACGCCTCAGAACTCAAACCGCACTCCAAACTGAAAGAAGCGCGGCACCTGCAGAGACGTCCCATTCACAGTATCGCCGGAAATCGTCCCGAAAAACGGATTCGCCCCCTCCGCACCGCCCACAGCCGAATTTGGCTGCCCAAAGCGCGGATGATTTGTGAAGTTGAAAATCTCCGCCCGCACTTCCAGCCGCATGCCTTCTTTGGGCACGAACGACTTGAAAAGATTCAGATCCGCGTCGTGAATGCCGTCGACCCGTAACCCAGAAAAATAGCGTGGCGCATTGCCCGGAATCTGATCTCCCGGATCGGCAAAGCAATTCGCATTGAAGAAGGTCGCCACCGGAGGAAGGTTATTGTTTATAGCCGCCGGGTTCGTCTGCCAGTTCAAGGCCACGTCGTGCATGCTGGTCCCGCTCTTGAGTTGGGAACAGACAGTGCTGGGACGCTGGCTGCCGTTGGCCAGGCGCGCGTTCGCCATCCCGATAGCCATGGGTTGCCCCGATTGCTGAGTAATTAAGGTTGCGATCGACCAGCCTCCAATCACCGCATCCACCGCTCGGTTCATATCGCCGCCAATCCATTGGTTCCGGCCAATGGGCAGGTCTACAACCACGGCCCCCGCGAGCCGCTGCGGCGCGTCACTGGCGCCAATGCTATGCTCCGCCGGCAGATTGTCCAGTTGTTGCGGAAGCCCGAGCCCGAGCGCTCCCACCCAGTTGTTCCGCCCTGCCGAAGAATAGTCAGTTTCCTTCGATATCGTGTAGCTGCCCTCGAAGCTGACGTGGTGTGTGGTGCGCTTCTGGAAGCGAATCTGCAGCGCGTTGTACCAGGAATTCGCGCTCTCCAGCATCAGGCCCTCAAAGTCGCCGGCAAATTGCGGATACTTATTCAACAGATACGACAACGGCAGCGTCGATTGGCCGTAGTTGGAATTAACTTCATTGAAGCAGGGATTGGAAGCGGTCGGCGTGCAAGGCGTATTGAACATGCCAAAAAACGGGTTCCCGACCGGCGTCTGAAGAAAATTGCTGACGCAGCTGTCCGTCTGGCAGGTCGAGTCGGTGGGAGTTACAGCCGCCGCCACCTGCGACACCACAGACGATGGGATGAAAGCCCGGTTGTTTGTGCCGGACCAGGGCAGATGCGTGCTGCGGTTCGACACGTAGTCGGCGCCAACCACGATCTCGCTGGGCAACTCTCGCTGCACTCCCAGATTCCACTGGTAGATGTCGGCGTCCCGCGCCGCGGTCGTGCCCAGATCATTCGGGTTTTGATACCCCCAGTTCGCAAGCTGGCCGTACTGCCTGCCCTGCGGACCGGTAAAGCCACCGGGAAACGGGTTTTCCAGAGTCGCAGTCCCGGGACAGTTGCCATCGCCACACCCAAAATCGTTGTTGGTAAAAAACAGGTTGGCCGTCTTGCGGAACGCCGAGCCGGGATATTGGAAGTTTGTGGCCGGGCTCATTCCAAAATAAATGCCGGCTCCGCCCCGCACCACCGTCTTCTGATCGAACGCATAGGCAAAACCCAGCCTCGGCCCAATGTCTTTACGATACGTCGGAACCGTCCTCATGCTCGATGTGGCGAACTGGGTCGTGCCGTACAACTCCTGCGTCGTCGGAAGATTCAGCCCCGCGCTCTGCATCGTCCCCTGAGCGCTCATCGCCCCCTGCGCCTGCGCAGCGGCCGGCAGGCTGGTAAAGTTGATGCCCACCCCGGTGTCCGCCGTGAAATTGCTGAATTCAAGCTGGTTTGTGCGCGAGGTGTACGGCGAACTCCACTCGTAGCGCAGACCCAGATTCACCGTGAGTTTCGAATTTACCTTCCAGTCGTCCTGAATATAAAACCCCTGCTCCAACGACCGGTTCGCCACCGAGGGTGTTACGATCAGCTGATTCGTAGCGTTGACGTTGTCACCGTAACCAAAAGCCAGGCTCGCAAGTGGGTTGCCCGTCGTGATGGGCACGATATTGTTGGGATTACTGCAGGGTCCCTCGCAAATCTCCGTAGTGTCGCTGTTCGCCATCGGAGACGTGACGTCATCCGTAAAAGTCAGCAGGCCCGTCGGGTTGTTCGGCTGCCAGAAGTTGTTATAGAAAATTCTCTGTTCCCCACCTAGCTTGATCAGGTGCGATCCCCGCGAAATCACCAGCTGCGACGAATAGCTCACCAGCGTGTGGCCAAATTTTGTGAAGATGCAGCACTGATCGTAAAGGTCATTCCACGGCAGATTCCCCTGCATCATAAACGTCGGCATCTCATCAACCCCGTTGGCCTGCTCGAACACCGCAGGCAATTGCGAAACGCCGGCGGCTGCTTGCGCCGCATTGAAACTGGAGATTGTCGGAATACCCGGCACCGACAATTCATGCACTCGGTCGATCGCTGCATGGCTGGTCCAGATGATCCGCGGGTTCACCGTCCAGGAATATTCGAACGAGCCATTTTGCGCCACCGTCACACCGCTCGCAATTCCATCATTATCAAAGCTGTCGCCTAAGGTCAGCGGAACCGTGTAGTTGCTCCAGCCTCGGCTGTAGCGCCCGCTCACGCGGTTCTTGTCGTTGATCTGGTGGTCTAGTTTGATGTCAAACTGATGATCCGGCGCCTGCGCGACCGTTGTGTAGTTATAGTTACCAAATTCATTCGAGTTAGTCGGTTGCGGATAGAGATTCAGCACAGCCATTCCAATGGGATCCTGTTCGCCCACCGGAATGATCCCTCCGTTCGCCACTGGCGGCCGGCACATGCCAGTTTCTGGCGCCGCACAGGGAACGAGAGGCTGCTTCGGATCATAAATAGGATTCTCAAGTCCCGAGAAGTTGCCCTGCCGTTCCGCCATGGTCGGCACCGTCACCAGCCCGCTCACCGCGCTCGAGCTTCTCACCTTCTCGAAGTCAACAAAAAAGAATGTCTTGTTCTTCAAGACGGGCCCGCCCAGCGAAAAGCCGCCCTGGTCGCGACGGCTGTCTGGCTTGGGATTGGGCGTGGAATCACCCAACTCATACTTCGGATTAAAAAAATCCCGCGCGTCCATCTGCGGACGCTGCAGAAAATACCAGCCCGTGCCGTGGAAGGCGTTGGTCCCGCTCTTCAGCACCATATTGACCACGGTCCCGCCGTTGTTGCCGAACTCCGCCGAGAAGCTGTTGTTCTCAACTTTGAATTCCTGCACGCTGTCCAGCAACGGCTCGTAGTACACGTTGGTGTTTCCGCCCTCGCCCTGTTCCGGCGCGCTGATCAGGGCCCCGTCCAACCGTATCTCGGCGGTGGCGTTGCGCTGCCCGTTCGAAGTGAAGTTTGTTCCCGAGGGATAGTTATCCGACGTCCCTGACCCCGACACCTCCGTAACACCCGCCGCCAGGAACGTCAGGCCAAAGAAATCGCGGCCCATCAACGGGATTTCGTTCACATACTCGTGGGTAATGTCGGTGCCCAGCGTCGCGTTGTCGGTGTCCAGCAGCGGCGCCGTCGTCGTGACCTCCATCTTCTCGCTCACGCTCGCCGGCGTCAGAGTGAAATTCAGCGAAGCCTCCTGATCCACAGCCAGCACCACGCCCGTCCGCTCCGCCGCCCGGAAGCCCGGTTGCTCAGCCTTCACTGAATACGTCGACGGCCGCAATCCCGTGAAGAAGTATTCGCCCTTATTGTCGGTATGGGTCACGCTGGCAATATTCGTTCCCACGTCGGTGATGGTTACGGTCGCACTGTGAATCACCGCCCCCGTAGCATCCGAGACCACGCCTCGCAGCTGTGCCCGGTAACTGCCTTGTCCAGCCGCAAAAGTCGCCAAGCCTCCGCAGAAGCACGCCACCAAAATGCAACATAGAAAAAGTCGTCCCGGTTTCATAAGAATCCTCCGTTGATCACTGTCATCCTGAAGCGACAGCTCTATCGTCGCTGAAGGACCCGTGCCAGCCGCACGAAGCGTCGCGCAGCTTCTGTTAAGTAACGCCGCGACGCATTAATCGCGCGTCCGGCTCGCTTCCATATAAGACCAACCCTCACGAATGTATATTCACACCCTGCACCACCCGGCTGATCGCCCCGTTCGGGCTCGGACGATCCGGCCGCAACTCCCACCGCAACGAACCAAACAGGCCCAGCAATTGCCCGAAAATTACATCCACCGCCGGCCGGTAATCATCGACAATCCCGCTCATCGCACTGGACGCCAAATGATGTTCCGCAAACGAGTCCTTGCCGATTTCACTCCCGCCCACAACCACCCGGCATCCCACCAGCCGCTTCTTTCCAATCTCATCCAGCAAATCCCGTTCGTACTGCTGCACTCGCCCGTTGCCCGAAAGAAAGCAAACGAACAGCGTGCCCTGATCCAAAGCCGCCATCGGACCATGGCGCAGTCCCAGCACCGATTCCGACATAGTCAGCGTCTTTCCCGCCGTCAACTCCACCAGCTTCAGCGCAGACTCCTTCGCCACAGCCTTCAACGCTCCCGAACCCACAAAGCAAGCTTTCGTGTGCCGGTCCTTGGCCAGCGCCGACGCGCAATCTGCAGCACGCGGCAGAAAATCCCGGCCCGCCTCCACCAGCCGCTGCAGAATCCCCTCATATTTCCCGGGATCGCTCGCATGCGCCAGGCATTGCCCGAAAATCACCATATTCGAGAACGAACTCGTCATCGCCAGCCCGCGGTCATTTACCGCGTCATCCAGACAAATCCCCAGCACGCGCGGATCGTCGGCACTTTCCCGGATCATTCGCCCCTTCGCATTGCACGACACCACCAGATGATGAATCTCCGGATGGTTCTTGCGGGCGTTTTCCAGCACCGCAACTCCCTCCGGACTGTCCCCCGAGCGCGAAAAAGAAATCCAGAGATATTTCTTCTCCGGAATCATCCAGTCATCCATGTGCGTCAGCAGATCCGTGCTGGGCACGGCAATCACTTCGCATTTCCAGCGCCGGCGAAGAAGGTAGGTAAGAGACTGCCCAACATAATCAGAGGTCCCCGCGCCAATAAGAAAAACCGTAGGCTGGGGACGAGGACTGGCTCCCATTCCCGCCAGCGCCAAAAATTCCCCAATCTGCTCCCGCTTTTTCCGGAATACCTTAAACGTCGACAGCCAGGTCTCAGGCTGCTGCGCAATCTCCCCCGGAGTATGCTCCAGCCCACGAGCAGCTTTCTCACTCCCCGGCAAATTCAACAATTCAGACAACGCACTCACGCGCAATCTCCTCCAATCCCCATGTCACCCCAAGCAATCGCCCTTAATGTGGGGACAGCCGCCCTCGGCTGTCCACTCGAGCGCAGCTCGACTTCTTCCATCGAGAGAGCACAAGCAACACAAACGTGCTTGTCATCCTGAAGCGACGGCTCTATCGTCGCTGAAGGACCCAAGCGAGCCGCGCGAAGCGTCGCGCAGCTTCTATTAAGTAACGCCGCGACGCAATAATCGCGCGTTCGGCTCGCTTCCATATCGCCCTCCCTACGGCTCCCACCAGAACACCGCACCCTTCTCAATCGCCGGAAGCTTATAAACAACACCACCCTCCCCAGCAATCCCAGTTACCGCCTGCACCTCCCCAAGAAAAGGAAGAAAGAATCCATGCCCGGACCGCGCGCCAGCCACCGTAACCTGAATCCCGGTCTGCGGCGTCTGCACCGGATTCACTCCCCCCTCGAGCCCCGCAAAGTTCGCAAAAAACACATGCGTCTTCCCCTCAACCTGCGCGATCGACGTGGCCACCATATGCGAAGCCGTAACCCGAACCGCGCTCTCCGCCTTCAGGCTCTCCAGAAATTCCCGCTCCAGATCAGGATTCGCCTCGGCCACGCTCTTCTGCAAAGCCGTGTAGTAATCTTTCCCCGGACACTTCCCGAACCGCACCACGCCCGCCGCGCCGCCCACCTGCGTGGCATCTTCCCCGGTAATCACCAGCCTGCCGCCGCCCTCCACATACTTCCGAACCCAGGCCTTCTCACTGTCGCCCATCGCCCGCACGTCAGGAAGAACCAGAGTGTGTCCCCGGAACTCCGCCAGCGTTCGCGGAGTGACGATCTGAAACTCCAGATGCTTCTGCATCAGAAGAATGAGGACGCCGCGGTAGGAAGAAATGAATTCGTCGGCAGAATAGTTCCGCGTCTCCGGAGAAAAATAAACCCCAATCGGAGCGATCACCGTCCGCGGCTTGTAAAAAGTATCTTCGTGAGTCTTGATCCACGCAAAAATCCGTTTCCGTATCTCATGATCGTTCGATCCCCCCATCGAATGCCCGGGCGCATCCCAGAAATTCGATCCCGTCATGATCTGCGACATCGCCAGATTCATCATGGCCTCGCGCTTGTCGACTTTCTTGTCGCCATCCCACGAGTAATTCAAAATCCATGTTGCCTTGCCCTGCGCGAACGCCCGAAATGAATGCATCCCCACCTGATAATTAAACCAATCCAGCGGCTTCCTCCCTGAAGCCATGTGGTCGCCTTCGCCGAATTCATATTCATGCGCAATCGCGTCCACCACTCCGTACAAGCTGTAAACATCAGCCCCAACCCGCACCGACTCTTTCTCAATCCCCGGATAAATCTCCGGAATCGTCTTGATCGCCGGATTCACGCTCTTGGCATTCCGGTCAATCTCCTGCATGAAGTCGGTGAAAGTTCGAATCCTGAAATCAACCCACTTGCGAAAGTTCCCATCCGAAAAATCTCCCAGCTTGAGATCCTTCTTTGCATCGAGCCCACTCTCTTTCTTGAAAGCGGCCACGGTGTAGTCGTCAAAGCTGGCCCACGTGTCTTCCCACCCGTCGAAGTGCGTCATCCAGTACGGGATGTCTACATAAATCCCGTCAATCCCCGTCCCCGCAATCTGCCGCACCCGTTCCATATAAATCTTTCGCCACTCCGGCGCATAAGGACTCACCCAAACATCCTCATCCCCTTTGCGAATCCAGAAGGCGCTCCCGCCCCCAAAAATTGCAGGCTCTCCCGTAATCTTCCTCTGCACCCAGTCTGGATGTTCCTTGTACAAAGTGTGCGGAGTCTGATCCGCGTTAGCCGTAATGCACTCCGTCCCAGCGATATAAACGAAAGCGTAATTCCCCGCCGCGTGCGCCTTCTCAGCCACGGCGTGAATAGCCTTCAGCTTCTCCTCGGGATTAACAAAACTCTCATACCGCCCCTCAATGTCGTTGTCGACCTCGATCCCAAACACGCCATCTTCCGCAGCGCTCTGGACAATCCGATCCGCATTGTCACTCCGCAACCCATAAGCCCCGATGCGCACATAGTTCGTCCAGTTCTGGTTTCCCCAGTTTTGCTCCGTCGAGTAAGGACTAGCCAGCAGCGCGCCAGAAAAAAGCACGAGAACAACTAAAGCGCACCCCGCCACCACAGACCTGACCGTGGACCGCGAAGCAACCACCCCAGCTTGCGTATAGTTTCGTATCATTGCGTCCGTTAACTTTTACTTTCGCCCACACCCGCCTGTCAAGCTAAAAAGCGCTCGCGGACGGACGCCCGATAGCAGCCATGCACTTCAGCTCTGGGGACAGGCTGATTGTCATCCTGAGGCAGCGGAGTCCTCGGCGAAGCCGAGGACTCCCAACGAAGGACCCATGCACTTGGCAGGCGCCACCACCCCCGCCGGCTAGGTCGAGACCCGCAAGTTCGCGCAAATTCCCTTGACAATCCCAATAAAACAAAAGTAAATGGAATCGTTCGCAATACGCCCACACCATGAAAACCCCGCCGACTCGCCGACGCATACTCGCTGTAATAACTGCAGCACTTCTAATCCTGTCCTTGGCGTCCAATCCCAAACCCACGAGCGCCGCGCAACCCAGCAATTCGCCGGTCTCCGCAGATTCCTCCTCGAGCCCACAAATCGAAAGCAAGCTCCTCCGCATAGAATTCGACCACAACCTCCACAGCCGAGTAGTCCCACTCACTGCCACCAAACCGCTAGTCCCGTTCTCCCCCTCAGAAACGCTGACGGGAGCTACTCGCACCTGGACCGATTTCACTCTGACCGCCGCCCAAACCGATCAGATCTCCGACGCCTTCGGCCCCGGCCGGCGCCTAACCGTAACCGGCAACAACGGAACTCTGAGCAAGAAGGTCGAGGTAACCATCTACAACGATTTCCCCTCGCTAGCCGTCTTCGAAGTCGAATATACAAACCAGGGAACATCGCCGCTCACGATCCGCGGATGGTCCAACAATCACTACCAACTGCGCTCTCTCGCAAGCACTCCAGCATTCTGGTCCTATCAAAGTGGCTCCTACGAAAAGCGTCCCAACTGGATCGTCCCCCTGAAACCCGGCTTCCATCAGCAAAACTATCTAGGCATGAACGCCAGCGACTACGGCGGAGGCACTCCCATCATCGATGTCTGGAGAAAAGACGTAGGTCTCGCAGTAGGCCACATCGAGCCAGTCCCGCGCCTGATCGAGCTGCCGGTCACCATGCCAGACGCAACTCACGCAACGGTAGCCGTGAGCATGAAGCACGAGCAAACCCTTGATCCCGGCGAGAGCTTCCACACGCTGCACACCTTCGTCTCAGTTCATCAAGGCGACTACTTCCGCACCCTGACCGAATACCGCCGCCTGATGATGCGCCAGGGATTCCAAATGGCGACCGCGCCCGACAGCGCTTTCGGCCCCATTTGGTGTGCCTGGGGCTACGGCCGCAACGTCCAGCTGAAGCAGGTCTACGACACGCTCCCAACTGCCAAGAAGCTAGGCTTCTCCTGGGTAACGCTCGACGACGGCTGGCAAAACAACTACGGCGATTGGCAACTCGATCCCAAGAAATTCCCCAACGGCGATGCCGACATGAAAGCCCTGGTCGACCGCATTCATCAAGAGGGATTCCACGCCCAACTCTGGTGGTCTCCGCTAAGCGCAGTCCCCGACTCGAAACTATTAAAAGATCATCCCGACTACGTTCTGCAAAACCGCGACGGCTCCCGCCGCAAAATTTCCTGGTGGGACTCCGACTATCTCTGCCCCGCCGACAAAGAAGTAGTCGAGTACCACAAAGCGTTAGTAAGAAAAATCCTGGGCGACTGGGGATTCGACGGCCTGAAGCTCGATGGCCAGCACATGAACGCCGTCCCCGAATGCTTCAACCCAGCCCATCATCACAAGAGCCCCGAAGATTCCGTACAAGCCCTACCGGATTTCTTTCGCGAACTCTATGAAACTGCCCGCAGCGTAAAGCCCGACGCCCTCGTAGAATTCTGCCCCTGCGGCACCGCCTATTCTTTCTTCACCATGCCGCACTTCAATATGTCGGTAGCCTCCGATCCCGAAAGCTCCTTCCAGGTTCGATCCAAAGGCAAAACCCTCAAAGCTCTCATGGGCGACAACATCCCCTACTTCGGCGACCACGTAGAACTAAGCGACGGCGCCAACGATTTCGCCTCGACCGTCGGTGTAGGCGGAGTGGTAGGAACGATTTTCGTGCTCCCAGAAGAAGTAAAAAAACGCAGCACCTCCGACCTGACTCCGCAGCGCGAAAAGAACATGGCCAAGTGGGTAAGCATCTACAAAGAAAAAATGCTCTCCCGCGGAGAATATCGAGGCGACCTCTACGATATAGGCTTCGACTTACCGGAAGCCCACGCCATCCGCAAGGGAAAAGAAATGTACTACGCCTTCTACGCCCGCCACTGGACGGGTCCAATAGAATTGCGCGGCTTAGAGGACCGCGACTACCACGTGGTCGATTACGAAACCGGCAAAGACCTGGGCACAGTCCACGGCCCCAAGGCCACCATCCCAGCTACCTTCGACAAACATCTCCTGCTGGAAGCCCAACCGCAGTAGTTCTTTCGAAGCGAGCCGAGTGGACGTAAATCTGCACGGAACTTGTCATCCTGAAGCGACAGCTTCATCGTCGCTGAAGGACCTCCCTCTCCACCGCCCTGTCCCCGTCACTCCGCATCACCCGGCAGAATCGGAAAATCGATCCCTTCCAGATCCCGCCGCAGCTGCGCCACCGATCGAAACTGGAAGGCATGAATTCCCAGTTCCCGCGCCGCCAGCACGTTGATTTCCCGGTCATCCACAAACAGCGTCTCCTTGGCCCCAACTCCAAGCCCGCGCAGAGTATGTTCGTAGATCGCTGGATCCGGCTTGATCAACCGCACTTCCGCTGAGAAGGTCACAAAGTTAAACAACTCCAGCCAGTCGAAATTCTCCCGCAAGTAAGTAATCATCGCCGGATGCATATTCGAAAGCAGCCCAGGCTTAATTCCTCCCTGCCGCAGCAGCCCCAGCCAGCGAACCATTTCCAGGTTCACCCTGCTCCACATTTCAACGTCCCATCTGCAGAGCAGATCCAGTTGCTCGCGATCGATCTCCACGCCGGCATCTTCGGCCAGCGCCGTCCAGTACGCTTCGGCAGTGATGTCTCCGCGGTCGAACGCGCCCCGATTCTTATCCCAAAGCGGCTGAAACGAGTTAGCATCCGCGCCAAATACTTTCGCCATCCGCCGAAATTCCTCTTCCGACGGCCGATAGCAAAGCACTTCGCCGTAATCGAAAATTACCGCTCTGATTCCCGCCACGCCGCGTCCATCTTCGACTTCCATCCCGACCTCTACCTTTCTCGTTGGAGAAAAAACTTTGTCATCCTGAAGCGACAGCTTCACCGTCGCTGAAGGATCTCCCTCTCCACCGCCCTGCCCTCCGTGAGCGAGCCGGCCCTTCTCGCTTCCCCCCGTCGACTAACCTTTCTTAATAAAAATGTGAGTTGCATTTTCTCCGCGGACAGTGCGAAAGGGTGCGTATCCAAGCTGTGCAAGATTGATTCCTGAAAATAGATGTTCGCCTTCGCCCAGCAGAACCGGCGCCACGGCTAAATGCATTTCGTCGATCTCGCCGGCGGCGAGGCACTTCCGAAGGACGGACACTCCACCGCCAACGCGAACGTCCTTGCCTTTGGCCGCTTCTTTCGCTTTCTTGAGAGCAGATTCCAACCCATCGGTCACGAAGTAAAACGTGTTGCCGCCTTCCATCTCGAGCGGAGCCCGCGCGTGATGCGTGAGCACAAAAACCGGAGTGTGAAACGGCGGATTATCGCCCCACCACCCCTTCCACGAATCGTCTTTCCACGCGCCTCGAACTGGCCCAAACATATTCCGGCCCATAACCCAGGCGCCAATATTTTCGAAACCTTCCGCGGCCACATCGTTGTCAATTCCCGTGCTCCCGCCGCTTTGACCGTGCATCTTCCTGAATACCTCGGTGGCGAAAAACCATGCGTGCATTTCTAGCCCGCGCACTCCGAGGGGATTCTGCGCGTCCTGCCGTGGTCCAGCGCCAAACCCATCGATGGAAATTGAAAAGGCAGCAGCTTTGACTTTGCTCATGCTGCAATTGTATTCAAAACGTGGCGGAGCAGTGGATGCGCTGAGCCCTTGAATCAAAAACGCAAGAGGGCGAGAGTTGTGGAATCCCACCTTTGGCAAAGAACGCCAAAGGTGGGCCACCCGGCCGTTTGTATCTTTTCCGCGCGTAAAAGGAAAAAGGCCAATCTGATTTCTCAGACTGGCCTTTATTAATGCCGGCAACGAGCTACGGATCCATCGCTCGCTCGTCGGAATGACTAGGCGCTACCTAAGGCGATACCCTGATTTTCTCAGTTGCCTTGGCTGCTGAGTGATGCGCGTCTCCTTCGTATTCCGCCGTCACGGTGTGGGTACCGGCAGCAAGCGTTCCGGCTTTTGCCGATGCCTTCCCTGAGACGAGAGCCACTATCCCTACAGACTTGCCATTCACCGAGAACGTCACCTTCCCCGTTGGCGCAGGCACCGACTTTGATGTGACGTCGACTGCGAGATCGATGGCGCTTGTCGACTTGAGTTCCAGCGTCGTCGAGGGCTCGGTGAACTTCACCACCGCCGCCGCCGCGTCTACCGTGATCGAGACGCTGATCGGACCCGCTGCCGCGTAGTTTGCGTCTCCGCTGTAAGTCGCGGATAACGTGTGGCTGGCCGTCGTCAGACCGGTCAAACTGGTCGACGCCGTTCCAGCGGTGGAAAGGGTAACCGCAGCTCCGTGGTTCGCTCCATCCAGTTTGAATTGCACCGTGCCCGTCGGCTGCACGCCGCCGGATGCCGCCGTAACGCTCACGCTGAACGTAACTGCCGTCCCTGAAGTGAAGGTTGCCCCGTTTGCCGGCGCGGTGATTTTGAAAGTCGGAGTCGACAATACTCCGGCCCCGGTGAGAGTTACGCTGTCCGCTCCATTCACGGTGTTATCCAGCAGAGTCAACGTCGCCGTCCGCGCGCCGACCACCGCAGGTGTGAAGATCACCCCAATCCTGCAGCTCTGGCCGCTATCCAACTCGGTGCCCTGGGTGAGGATGCAAGTGGTCGTCGTAGCATCGATCTTGAAATCTCCCTCGTCCGCGCCGACGATCTCGGCGTTCGTCAGCGTCATCGTATTGTTGCCGGTATTCGAGACGGTCACCAGCTGAGTGGCGCTGGCAATTCCCTTGCCCTGGTTTCCAAAAGCCAGATACCCCTGCGGACCGACCTGGCGAATCACTTGCCCCGAGGTCGCGGAGCTCATGATGTAGACGGTTCCCTGCGAGTTCACCGCCAGGCCTGTCGGATTATGCAATGTCGCCGTTGTCGCCCTGCCGCCATCGCCGCTATATCCGGCTGTGCCGTTTCCGGCAATCGTGTGGATGATTCCCGTAGTCGCATCGACCCGGCGGACACGCTGGTTGCCTTCGTCAGTGAAGTACATGTTGCCGGCGAGATCGAAGGCAATCTGGCCCACGGTGGAGCTGATTTCGGCGCCGCTCGCCGCACCCCCATCGCCGGAGAACGCGCACCGGCCGCTACCCGCGACACGGTTGTAGACGGGGCTGGTCTCGGCCGAGTAGAGCGGCACCTCGACAATCACGCAGTCGTTTGTGGAGGTGTCGTCGAGGTACGGGCTATAGAGATTGCCCGAGGCGTCGACGGCGAACCCCGTGGTGCTAAAGGTATAGGCAAATCGGTCGGAGAGATACCAGAGACTAGAACCGGTAGAAAGAAACCCTCCCGTCGGCATCTCGGCTGCGCCTTTGGTGTCTTCTTCAAAAAAGAGATTGTCATTCGCGTCGATGCTGATGTCGGTGGGAGTGCCCATGCCCACAGTACTAAATGCGCACGGAGCGCTGGATGTACATGCGCCAGGGGTGTACGTATAATCGAACCCAGTCTGACTGCCCCAGGGGGCGAAAACGTCGAAGTAATACGTGCTCCCTGGAACATTGGTCGAGTAAATGTTGCCCAAACTGTCGACCGCGATCGACGCAGGGGTCCCAAAGACTGGAGCAATCGAAGTCAGGGTGCCGCTCGAGTCGATCTCCCGGATGAGGTCATTTCCAATGTCGTCAATGTAGAGGATATCTCCGCCGTCGACCGCCAGGTGGGTTGAACCGCTGATAACCCCGGCCCCTGCGGAGACCGTTCCGGGGACGCTGGTGATCAGTGCAGGGATGAAGTTAACCACCGGCGCGTAGCCGTTCCCCGTCAGGCCGACGAGCGCAGGTGTAGCCGAGGCCGAGTGCGTGACGCTGACAAAACCCAGCCTGTGGCCTGGGCCCTGCGGGGTGAAGCGCACCAGAAGCGAACAGCTTTCGCCGTGCCTGTAGGTATCGCCTTCCTGACAGCTGCCGCCGGGCTCAATCACAAAGTCTCGGTTCGTCGTTTTGATGCCCGTGAGTGTCGTCTCCGCGGCAAAGTTCAGCCTCAGCTCTTCCGCGCCAGTGTTTTCTCCCGCAGTGGTGGCGGGAAAGACATGGTAATTCGCGCGAGCGTTTTCAAACCTGGAATCACTGGCGCGGCGCGCGACGATTTCCGCCGGAGGCTTTGGGCTCGGGGCCAGCGAGATGACGGACTGCTGGGCCCCGGTCGAAATCGATTGGCCGGCGCTGCTTGCGATCGTGAGAAAACAGGCAATGATCATGTAAGAGGCAAAGAGAAAAACCAACCGGAACCGCTTGACGTTCGTCCGCTGCATAGCTTTGCAATTCATGTTTTCTCCAGAGTGCACACTTGTGCGCTGAATTGATAATCGGGTTCGCCTTGGGGGGATGTCTCGCTGCCCCTTATGGCGGACGGCCCGAAAGGCCGGCCAGACAAGGAGAGAGGCGCAAACTGGATGCGAATTATAGCGCAGCAGACCAGCCCCGCCAATGGGCAAATCTAGGACACGATCAAACCGCGTTCTTTGCGCCAGGGTGGGGATTTTGACTTCCTCTCCACCTACTTCCTCCACCGGGTACCCATTTCTCGCGTCCTTTGCGAGAAAGCCTGCCCTGAGCGAAGCCGAAGGGTGGGATTCCACGCTGCCAATCCCTACGGCCTCTGATTCCGCAGAGCCAACAAACCGCCGCGTTATCTCCGCCGAACCGCCCGCCGCAAAACCTCCCAAGCCTCTCTCCACTTCTCAAACCGCGACCGCAACCTCCGGCTCTCCGGATAAAGCATCAACGACTTCAACTCCTCCACCACCCGCACCGGCATC
>Ga0209169_10000336_pt1 | contig 28333 bp, 27 predicted proteins | sample HubBroMetageWRM4_FD_188346 | JGI IMG/M metagenome (GOLD analysis project Ga0209169, IMG submission 188346) | Warmed soil microbial communities from the Hubbard Brook experimental Forest, New Hampshire - Hubbard Brook CCASE Soil Metagenome WRM 4... | ecosystem: Environmental > Terrestrial > Soil...
TGCCTGGTCTTCCAGGAACTCTCCGCGCGGAGACAACTGGACAACGAGGCGCTTCAGAAAGCCGTGGTTGGCGATGCTGCGGATGCCCGGCGAGTGGCAGCGAAGGTTCTGGCCGGTCCGCAACAAATCAAGGAGCTAAGCTTGGTCCTGGCCCTTGCTTTAACAGGCGACTCTGCGCAGGCGCAGAAGCTTGCCGATTCTATCAATCAAAATTTCCCGCTGAATACCCTGGTTCAGAATTACGACCTGCCTGCGATCCATGCTGCGATGCATCTGCACGCCAACGACCCAGCCGGTGCAATCAAAATCCTGAGGCCTGCTCTCAAATATGATTACTCCCATGAGGAGATGAGTTTCAATAGCCTCTACCCTGCCTATCTTCGCGGCCTCGCATACTTGCAGATCGGCGACGGCCGCAGCGCGGCGGTCGAGTTTCAGAAATTGATCGACCATCCAGGCATCATCGAGAGAGATGTGGACGGAGCCATGGCGCTGCTGCAGATGGCGAGGGCGCAAAAGATGTCCGGCGATAACGCCGCGGCGCGCAAGTACTACGAGCAGTTTCTGCTCCTGTGGAAAGACGCCGATTCCGATATTCCCGCCTACCGGGAAGCAAAAGCCGAATACGCCAGGCTTACATCGTCGCATTAGACGCGGTGCCGCGATCCTCACACGTGAATTGCAGCTACCCCTTCTTCGCTGGTGCCAGCGCCACCCGCTCATATCACGTCCATGAAGCGACGGAGTGTCGCCTCATGGACACTCGCTTGTCATTTCACAGCACAGGCTGTGTAGGAAACCCTTGTATTTAAGCGCTGATCGGGTTTGGAGATAGAAATGCATTAAGTGGTACGGCAAGAACTGTTTGCCAATCACCGCAGATTGACGCGAAGCGAGAAGTGAGGAGATTGAAAATGGCAGACGAAACGAAAACAAAGTGCGCGCATATCCCATGCGTTTGTGAGGTTGCACCGGGGCAGAAGTATTGCAGCGAGGCCTGCAAGAATGCAGGGAGCGAAGACGTAGAGATCGCGTGCCAATGCGACCATGCGGCGTGTCCCCTCGCGTTGTAGTCGTCCAGAATCCTGGCTCGTGTCGAGAGCAGTGCTCCTGCAATGAGTTCACCCTGGGGAACGCCGATCCTATTGCGAGCCTCACGACCTCTGGTCGCGGCTCATGAACTCAAGAAGGAGATGCAACCAAATGGAGACGGCGATGCCTTTATCGGAGGAGCGTGTTCTTAAGATATTCAAGGGGCTTGAAAACGGCGACGGCTCAGCCTTCTTTGAGCATGTTGCCGACGATGTCGACTGGACGGTGATGGGCACGCATTCGCTCGCGGGCCACTATCTCAGCAAGAAAGCCTTCAGAGAAGCGACCTTCGCAAAGTTGGGGCAGGTTTTAACGGCCGGCGCTCAGCTGCATGTGGAGCATCTGATCGTGAAAGGAAATCAGGCGATCGTAGAACTTCACTCTCTGGCGATGGCCAGGAACGGGATGCGCTTCGATAACTATTACTGCTGGGTCGTCTATTTTCAGGGCGAAACAATTGTTCGTGTGCGTGCCTATCTTGACTCGGCGATGGTAGCCAGGCTCTTTGAGGAAAATTCGCCCCATTAGACCATTCGCTGGCTTTCCTAAAGAAGCGAGAGTTGTCAGCCTGTAGATGTCTCGCCAAATGCGCGGATTTGCATGCAGACCGGCGCGCCTGTGTTTGTCCGCCTGAGCCGTACAATAAGCTTCGGAGCGCTGCGAACAATGAAGGGCGCAAGACTTCTGACGGCCAAGATGGTTGGCATGCTCGTGCTGCGAGTCTTCTTCTGCCTGGCGCTTGTCGGGGCAGTTACCTGGGCGGCATTTTTTCTTTTGCATGTGAATGCCCTCATTGCTGCGCTTGCCTATGTTCTTGCCGTGCTGGTTGTTGCAGCTCGTTGGGGTTTGCTCGAATCGTTTGCGACTTCCATCGCGGCGATGATCTGTCTTAACTACTTTTTCCTTCCTCCTATACTCTCGCTTACTATTGCCGATCCGCAAAACTGGGTTGCACTCTTTGTTTTTATGGTGACGGCGGTCACGGCCAGTCAGCTCTCAGCTCGCGTTCGCAACAAGGCCGCTGAGGCGCAGGCCCGGACAGTTGAAGTGGAGCGTCTTTATCAGCTCGGCTTATCGCTGATGCTCATGGACACGACTAGAGAGCTCGGGCCGCAGATTGCTGCCGGTATAAAAGAAGGTTTCGACTTCGTCGCCGTCGCATTTTGCGACGGAACGACTGGTGGTGTCTATGTATCCGGCTCCGATGATCCGAGGTTGGACAAGGAAATGCTCCGCGCGGTGGCTAAAGGCAGTGCATCGTGGTTTATTTCGCGCAGGCAGACCGCGCTGGATGGCGTTGAAGTCATCGTGGCACCGGTTGCTCTTGGAGGACGGACACTCGGCAGTCTCGGCGCAATCGGCCCCTCGCCATCAGAACCGGCAGTGCAGGCGATCGCGAATCTTTCCGCCGTGGCGATCGAGCACGGCCAGCAGCAGATTGCATTAGGCAAACTGGAGGTAGCCAGGCAAAGCGAGCGCCTGCGGGGCATTCTCCTTGATGCAGTCGCGCACGACTTTCTTACACCGCTGACCTCCATCAAGAGCGCTGTCACGACCGTACGCTCGGAGTATCCACATGAGGAGGAAGAAGAAGACTTTCTTTCGGTTGTGGAGGAGGAGACTGACAAGCTGGCTGAAATGATCAACGAATTAACAGACATGGCGCGCATCGAGCCAGGAAAAGCCCGTATTCGTCGCCGCGAACTTGGAGTGGAAGATCTTGTCCGGTCCACTCTCAATCGAATGAGAAGCGTGTTGGATGGACATCCAGTGGAGTTACACATTCAGGCGGGCGTTTCCTCCGTCTACGCAGATCCGGAGATGTTGGGGCTGGCATTGCGACAGCTCCTTAGCAATGGTTCAAAATATTCCCCTCCGGAAACACCCATCGAACTCGGAGCATCTGAAGCTGATGGAACGGTTACGATGTGGGTCCGGGACCACGGCCCCGGAATTCTTCCAGACGAGTTAGAGTCCATATTCGCGCGATTTTATCGAGGGAAGCAGGCCCAAGCGTCGGTAGCCGGAACTGGCATGGGCCTCAGCATCGCTCGTGACGTCATCAACGCGCACCAGGGGAAACTGTGGGTAGAAAACATTTCTGACGGCGGCGCGCAATTTTCATTCAACGTACCGGTATTTCGCGGGGTTCATCGCTCATGAGAACGGCAAGGATTCTGGTTGTCGATGACGAGCCGCAACTCCGGCGCGTCATGAAGGCTGCCTTGGCCAAACAAGAGTACATTGTTGCTGATGCCAGGAGCGGTGAGGCTGCGCTCGATATGCTTCGCAAGGAGCGCTATGACCTGGTAATTCTGGATCGTAATATGCCGGGGATGGGTGGATTGGACGCATGTCACGCAATTCGAGAACACTCTGATGTCGGGATCATCATGCTCACTGTCCGCAAGGACGAGTCGGAGCGAATTGAGGCTCTCGACGCTGGCGCGGACGACTATGTAACCAAGCCTTTCAGCATGCCCGAGTTGTTGGCACGCATTCGAGCGAACCTGCGCCGGATGCCTCTTTTATCACGCCAAGGCGCCGCGGTCTTGACATTCGATGAAATAAGCGTGGATCTGGGCAGTCATCACGTCTCCGTCCGCGGGCAGGACGTGCGGCTCACTCCCAAACAATTTGCAGTTCTTCAATATCTTATTTCGAACGCGAATATCGCGATCCCGCACGCGAAGATTCTGCAAGCCATATGGGGGCCAGATTACGGAAACGAAGTCGAGTATCTTCACGTCGTGGTTAACCAACTTCGAAAGAAGATTGAGCCTGATCCTTCCAAGCCCCGCTACATCCTCACTGAGCCATGGTTCGGATACCGTTTCAACTCGTCTTGTGAAACTCGTTAAACAGTCTAACGCCCTGCCAAACTGCTCCCTCATGTCGCGTCTGAAAATGAAATGAATCCACGCGACCCGTTGCGCCACCTTCCAAGCTTCGTATAGATCAGCTTGGCAAGATGCCGTCTGTCCACACGCCGACGGACCGTCGCCCGTTGGACACAAATCAAGGTCGCATTGTCCATTGCTTGCGAAGAAAAGTAAGTGTTTATGCGGGTCGAGCATTTGGAGACGTGCGTGCAATTAAAGGGGCGCGGAGCGGTGGGCTTTTCGTTACGGACTAGGAATTCTGCTTCAACGAATCTGGATACATGTTGCAAAGCGAACCCGATAACCCACCGACACTTCAGCACTGAAAGATGGCGATCATGGGAGATCTGAGCCGATGGCCATTTAGGAAGTCTTTAGGCAGCTCTCAGGACTTCATTAGAGAGCAAATCCTAATCTCGTGTCATAAGGTTAGTCGCTCGGACATCTCGGGCGAAGGTAGAGGGATGATTGAACAGATTGTACTAGTTGCTTTCTGTATCGCGAGTGTCACGTTCATGATCTACGTGCTCTTCGGCTTGCAGCGCGCAATTCGAAGGGAACAGCGAGATCGACCAGGGATTGCCGACCGCGCAAGCCAGAGGCAAAACAAATCCTCCAATGTCGCGATCATTGATGGCCAGCATGAATCCAGCGCCTTCGACGACTACAAGACACATGCCATCGGACCGAACCAGTATGAATTCACAGGGATGGGCTTTGATCTCCAACCCCTTCGCAAGAGCTCTGCGAGACGTTCACGATGACCCGCGGCATGGCTCAATCAACACGTTTATTGACGGCGTTTGCCTCATTGGCTGTGGTGCTCACCATATTCGATGGTTTTCTCGAATATCGCCGTGACTGGAGCAATCGTTCGTACTTTCAAACAAGCCAAGCCGGATCGCCCTCAGATCATCAAAGCACCGCAGCTGTGGGTTTGGTCTGGTGGTACGGCGGCAAACAAGGGGCCTGGTAAGGGGGACCAATGTCGGATCTATTAATGATCTTCTTCACCGTCGCGTTCTTTGCGGCAGCCGTGCTGTACGTGAAGGCATGCGACAAGCTGAGGTGACGCGATGAGCCTGACGACGCTGACAATTCTCATTCTGACTGTGTTTCTGACGGGTTACCTCGTGGTGGCCCTGCTATATCCGGAGAAATTCTGATGACCCTGAATGGATGGGTGCAGTTTCTGATCTTCTTCGTGGTGCTCGTGGTCTGCATGCGGCCGCTGGGCATCTACATGGCGCGCGTCTTCACGGGAAAGGTAACGTTTCTTCGCCCGGCGGAGAACGCAATCTACAGGCTGTGTGGAGTTCGCAGCGACGAGGAGCAAACCTGGCAAGGCTATGCGCTTGCAATGCTTCTCTTCAGCGCCGTGTCCTTGTTATTGACCTACCTGATCGAGCGCATTCAGTTCTTTCTGCCGTGGAACCCGCAGAATTTTCCAGCCGTGGAGCAGTACCTCGCTTGGAATACAGCCGCGTCGTTCACGGCGAACACGAATTGGCAGGCTTATACCGGTGAAGCGGTGATGAGCTACTTTACCCAGATGGTGGCTCTTGCTTACCACAACTTCTTGAGCGGAGCGGTTGGGATTGCGACGGCGATCGCACTGGTGCGTGGGATTGCGCGCAAAGAGTCGAAGACCATCGGGAACTTTTGGGTGGATGCCACGCAGGCGACGCTTTATGTTCTGTTGCCCATCTGCATCGTGGCGGCACTCGTGCTGGTAAGCCAGGGTGTGGTGCAGAACCTGCATCCCTATACGGTGGCGCAGACGGTCGAACATCAAACCCAGACGATCGCGCAGGGGCCGGTGGCGTCGCAGGAAGCGATCAAGGAACTAGGCACGAATGGAGGCGGCTTCTTCAACGCCAACAGCGCACACCCCTTCGAAAACCCGACGGCATTCAGTAATTTTCTCGAGATGTTCCTTATCTTCTTGATCGGCGGCGCGCTGACAGTGACTCTGGGCCGGATGACCGGTTCGCGTGGGCACGGATGGGCGGTGTTTGCTTGCATGGCAATCCTGTTCGTTGCAGGTTTTGCGGTGTGTTATTGGTCCGAAGCCCAGCCTCATCCCTTATTACATGGTGCGGATCAGCATGCTAGTGCGTTGCAAGCGGGCGGAAATATGGAGGGCAAGGAGACGCGCTTTGGCATCTCACAGTCGGCCCTCTTCGCCACTGTAACTACGGATGCGAGTTGTGGCGCCGTCAATTCGTGGCACGACTCGTTCATGCCCCTGGGCGGGATGATTCCGATGATCAACATCATGCTGGGGGAGGTCATCATCGGCGGAGTGGGTTCGGGACTCTACGGAATGCTCATCTACGTGGTGCTCTCGGTGTTCATCGCCGGGCTGATGGTGGGGCGAACGCCGGAGTATCTCGGAAAGAAGATCGAGTCGTATGACGTGAAGATGACCATGCTATACGTGCTCATCTTTCCGACCGTCATCCTTATCTTCACTGCGATCACCGTGCTGATGCCCAACTGGGGACTGACCAGCCTGAACAATAGCGGGCCGCACGGGTTCAGCGAGGTTCTCTACGCATATGTGTCTGGCGCCGGAAACAATGGTTCGGCGTTCGGGGGCCTGAATGCAAACACGCCCTGGTACAACGTGACGATCGGATTCGACATGCTGTGTGGACGTTTCTTGATGATGATTCCGATGCTGGCGCTCGCGGGCAACTTGGCACGAAAGAAGATCGTACCGCCTTCGCCGGGTACCTTCCCGGTGCACACGCCGCTGTTCGCGATTCTGCTGACGGGCGTGATTCTCATTGTAGGCGCGTTGACGTTCTTCCCCGCGCTAAGTCTCGGGCCGATTCTCGAGCACCTGCTCCTGCAGCATGGAACGCTCTTTTCATAGGAGACACTGGCGATGGCGAGTTCGAAGGAAGTACAAGAATCCGGCATGGCGCAGGGGCGGACGGCTTCAACAAGTGAATCGCCTGGCGGTGCCGTTCCCCCTCGGCAAACGAGAACGGGATTGGCACCCAGTTACAAGGCGGAGCATCGGGAGAATGCAGCGATGGCGAAGAATCAAAGTCTCTGGAACGCACAGATTGTCAGACCAGCGATCATAGACTCGTTCCGCAAGCTTGACCCACGCGTCATGATAAAGAACCCGGTGATGTTCGTGGTGGAAGTGGGCAGTGTGGTTACGTCGGTGCTCCTTATCCAGGAATTGATCGAGCACAAGCCGATCGGGTTCGATCTGCAGATCACGCTATGGCTGTGGTTCACGGTTCTGTTCGCGAACTTTGCGGAGGCGATTGCTGAAGGGCGCGGGAAGGCGCAGGCCGACACGCTGCGCAAGGCCAAAGGCGAGACCATTGCGTGTCGGCTGATGGACGATGGCTCGACTGAGACGGTGTCGAGCTCGGCACTTCGCGCGGGAGACACAATCCGCGTAGAAGCTGGGCAGTTCATCGCCGGCGACGGCGAGGTGATTGAAGGCGTTGCGTCGGTGGACGAGTCGGCGATTACTGGAGAGTCGGCGCCAGTGATTCGCGAAGCAGGCGGCGATCGCTCGGCTGTAACAGGCGGCACGCGCGTGCTTTCAGACTGGATCGTGGTGCATATCACTTCGAACCCCGGCGAGACGTTCCTCGATCGCATGATCGCTCTGGTGGAGGGTGCGGAGCGGCAGAAGACGCCGAACGAAATTGCGCTGAGCATTCTGCTGGCAGGACTCACCATAGTGTTCATGCTCGCGGTCGCGACGCTACAACCGTTTGCGCTGTACTCGAGCGCACCGCAGACAATCTTCGTGCTGGTATCACTGCTGGTGTGTCTGATTCCGACTACGATCGGCGCACTGCTGTCGGCAATAGGGATTGCCGGGATGGATCGGCTGGTGCAGTACAACGTGCTGGCGATGTCGGGTCGAGCCGTGGAAGCAGCCGGAGACGTGAATACTCTCCTCCTCGACAAGACTGGGACGATTACGTTCGGCAATCGGCAGGCGACGGAATTCTTTCCGAGCCCTGGGGTAACGGCAGAGCGGTTGGCGGATGCAGCGCAGCTGGCGTCACTCTCCGACGAAACACCAGAGGGGCGCTCGATCGTAGTGCTGGCAAAGGAGAAATACAACATTCGTGGACGCAATCTTGAAGGCACGCATGCCGAGTTTGTCCCGTTCAGTGCGCAGACCCGGATGTCGGGAGTGAATCTTCCGGGGCTGGAGATCCGCAAGGGCTCAGCGGACGCGATTGCGAATTATCTGAAGCAGCATGGCTCGACACTGCCGAAGGCTGTAAGCGATCGAGTTGACGAGATCTCGCGCCTCGGTGGGACGCCGCTGGTGGTGGCTGAGAATGCGACCGCGCTAGGTGTGGTGTATCTGAAGGACGTGGTAAAGGGCGGACTAAAGGAGCGGCTCGCTCACCTGCGCGCGATGGGCATCCGCAGCGTGATGATCACCGGTGACAATCCGCTGACTGCGGCGGTGATAGCACGGGAAGCAGGCGTAGACGACTTCCTGGCTCAGGCGCGGCCTGAAGACAAAATGGCGTTGATCAAGCGCGAGCAAGCGCTGGGAAAACTCGTCGCCATGACCGGCGACGGCACCAACGATGCACCGGCACTGGCCCAGGCTGACGTGGGCGTGGCGATGAACACAGGTACTCAGGCCGCGAAGGAAGCGGGCAACATGGTGGATCTCGATTCGAATCCAACCAAGCTCATTGAGATCGTGGAGATCGGTAAGCAATTGCTTATGACCCGTGGCGCGCTGACAACGTTCTCGATTTCAAACGATGTGGCCAAGTACTTTGCGATTATTCCGGCAATGTTTGCGGGAGTATTCCCGGTATTGAACGCGCTGAATATCATGCACCTGGCGACGCCGCACTCAGCGATTCTATCGGCGGTGATCTTCAACGCGACCGTCATCATTGCATTGATCCCGCTGGCTCTAAGGGGCGTGAAGTACGCTCCCAGATCGGCTTCCGCGCTACTCAGGCGGAACCTGTTGATCTACGGTGTGGGCGGCATCATCGTGCCATTCATCGGGATTAAGCTCATTGACATGGTTCTTAACGGACTGCATTTGGCTTGAGGAGACGCCATGATTAGGACAACGATTATCGCCATTCGTTATACGATCGTGACCACGGTACTGGTCGGCATCATCTATCCGCTGGTGGTGACGGGCATTGCGCAATTGACTATGCGCGACAAGGCTAATGGACAATTGATCGAGAAGGATGGCCACGTCATTGGGTCGGCGATCATCGCGCAGGCTTTTACGGGGGATCGCTATTTTCACCCACGACCGTCGGCAGCAGGCAACGGCTATGACGCGACAAGCTCCGGCGGTACGAACCTAGGTCCGACGAACAAGAAACTCATCGACCGCATCAACGGCGATGTGGCCGCGTATCACAAGCAGAACCCAGGCAAGGATGTGCCGATTGACCTAGTGACCACATCTGCCTCAGGTCTGGATCCGGATATTTCGCCTGCTGCCGCGCTCTATCAAGTGCCTCGCGTTGCCGCCGCGCGTAATCTCTCCAAAGACGCTGTCGAGAACCTGGTTGAAGCTCACGTACAAGGCCGCCAATTCGGGATTCTGGGCGAGCCTCACGTCAACGTTCTCGAGCTGAATCTTGCACTGGATGGGTCTGCCAAAAGCAAATGAGGGAGCTTGGCTGTTCAGAACTGGTTTTGCCACGTCCAGTCCAGTTAAGCGGGTTATCACCGTATGGATACACCCAACCGAGCCGAGAATGATGGCGCAAGTCGGAATCCAAAGTAACCTCAGGGCCAAGACAAAGTGGTTAGCCAGCGCGGAATATTGATTCTGAGAGCGCATTTTGTTTACTGTCTCCGGAGTGGTCAGGATCCGCCAAGCATCTGATGTCTCTATTGGGAAACCAATCCTTATCCGCTTTTGTTCTCGACATCGATGCCCATTCTTGATATCCACACCAAATCTGATCCACAGAGTATCAGCTAATGAATGTCACCGAAATCCTCGAACCATTGAATGACGGTATAAACGGGCAACAGCGCAGGGCGGTTTAAGACGCGTCCACCGGCTCTTTCCTCGACCGTCAATTCCTCAAGGTCGGGTTGCGGGACGACCTATCTCGGGGATTGCTTCCAATCTCGTTTTATGATGCTCAAATTCCGAGGACTCAAATAGCCTCCAACGAGGCGTTCGATGGTTTAACATCCCGACGAAGCGCGGAGCGGTTCGATGCATACAGGATCTTCCGGCCCGGTCCGCTGCGCCATGCCGAAGAGGAAGGCACCTGAACTGGATGCGCGTCAGCAATTGGATCGGAGCGGCTGATTCGGACAAGGACATCATTTGTCGTGTCTTGGATACGACATCCTGGCCTATGAAAGCTGCGAGTCGCTTTGGCAAGAAGTTTTGCAAGCAAATAGCGATTCGGTACTTGAGACATGGCTTCGGAAATCAACTCAGAACGCATAGAAACCTCCGCGGAGGTCGTCTACTGACCTCAACGAAGGTGTTATTGCATGCGCGATGCCAAAGGTAGGCGCATCTTTGGAGACACCTATCCGCTTATATTCACTTGGGATTCTGCGTGGCCTGTCGAAGATTCTTACGTTCGTGACTAAAAGCCTGTCGAAGCATCGACTAGAGATGAAGGATATCGACACATACGTTGCAACCGAAATGTCGACGCAGCGTCGCTTCCGGGTCAGTATCACCTTTGAAGAATCACCCGGTCGCAGATGTTACGAGCGACTCTGGGTTGAGAGAGTTTCAGATTTCTTCTTGAAGCTCGCGAACGAGTTCGTCGGCCCGCTTTGCGAGTGAAAGAAGGCTTTGCAATTGCTCCACGTGATGTTCTGAAGTTCTGGCCTGAACAAACTCCCTTGCGATCAGCTCCAGGGCTCTGGCCGACGAACCGAACGCCTGTGTGGCAGCCCGCGCCTTTCCCTCCACCCGGTCGGCAACGCCTTCGAGGATAGCAGCGCGTTGGACATCGAATTCGCGCAGCTCCTCCCGAACTCGCACTGGCAGTTCAAAGCCCGGAAGTTGCAATCGATACTTGAGGATCGCGATTTGCGCAATGAACACCAACCGTAGTTCCGGTTGCCAACGGAGAAGCTGCGCGCGGAGCGCAAGGTCTTGCTTCCGCGAAGATCCAAACTCGAGCAATACACCGTCGGCGTGCTGTCTTACCTGGCTAAAGTTCGCGTTGATCGTTTCCCTTAGAGAGTAGCTCCTCTCGATTGCGTCACGAAGATTGGTTGTAGTCGGCTCTCTGGTTAGTTGTGCCAGAAGCCGGATGTTCGCAACGAAGATTCGTTTCATCTCAACTATGGCAGGTGAACTCCAAAGCTGATCGAATACGAACCACATAACTGAGAGCCCGAGAAGAATTCCGACGATGCGATCCCGCGCGACCGCGAGGGATGGCTGGAAGCTGAACTCCTGAAAATTCATGAGGTAAAAGGTGGCGATGATCTGAATTCCAAAATAAGAAAGGCGAGGGCTGGAAGTTGCGAACCACGCGCCGAGGATCGTAATTAGGAGAAAGAGAATAAGCAAGCCTGCGATGGAATCGACCGATGGCAGGATGAAGACCTGCGCCCCGATTCCGAATGCTCCTCCCACGATGGCGCCGGCGAAGCGCAAGGCTTGCTTTTGGCGGGAAGCGCCGATCGTAGTCAGCGCGGTCAGATAACAAGTGGTCACTGCCGTGCTGATACCAGGCAAAGCGATCAGGTTGTAGGTGAGATAGCAGATGCTTGCGGCAACGCCACCCTTGATTGCGAAATGAATGTGGTCCTGGTTTGTGAAGGCGTCGGCAGAGAACAGCCGCTTCGGTGTTGTCGAAGGCACAGAAGAACACGCGATGGAGGCGAATCCGTGCGCCTCAGTGAGTGCGTCATTGATAAGCGACACTGTACGCTGCGTCTCAACCAGGAGCGGGAACGGGTGCGACAATTCCACGCCAGCAAAGGAACTGATACCTTGCGGATCTCTTCTGTTGGAAAGCTCGGCACTTATCTTCGCAATGTTATCCTGGAGATTGGCCAGGCCGGCTCGACTTTCTTCGTTCATCTTCTCAAGAGGAAATTCAATGAGGTTTGCGGTGATATCAACAAGCCGTCCAACCAATCCAACGACAGCGCCCATTTTCTCTTGATAGTCCTGTCCAAAGCCGGATCGTTTCAAGTCTAGCCGCATACGGGATGTTCCGACCATACAGAGTCGTGTGACCGCTTGTTCTGCTTTCTGATTTGAAGACCCTCTAGCGTACAAGCCCAAGAGCGTTCCAACGGTCTCAAGACGTTCCACGAGCGAGGCCGTGAAGTCATTCCTTCGTTTTAGCTTGTCGAATACAATAACGGTGGCGGCGGCTATAAAGCTGGCGGCGGTGATCGTCAAAACGTCCCACAAAGTGTCCTCGACCTTGATTCCAGCCGGGATCCTCTCGTCCCACAGCGGGGTGGTAATGACGACTAAGTATCCAAATCGGACTGCGGCTGTGTAGTTGTTCCACACACTGAGCACGAAGAAAATGACGAAAAAGCTGGCAATCACCCAGACCAGCCGAAGGAGCGGCTCCCCAGAAAAGAGAAAGGCTCCAATCAAAACGTACACAACCGCAATCGCGAACGAGAATAAGATAGTCCGCGCCCCAGCAATCGTCGCTTCAGGATCCTCGCGGGCGAGCACCAAAGCAAAGATGATGCTGAATGCCGGATTGGGGACCTTGAACGTCATGTCCGCTATCATGATGATCGTCGCAGCAACCACCATGCACGCGACCTTTTTCAATCGACCGGGATACGGCGCCAATTCCTCGCGGACAAAATCTCGCAACCAAGTGATCGATTGAGAGAGAGCCGGGCTCGGTTGCGCGACTGTAGCCATATTCAACGTCCCCGAATCGTGACAACGGCGGTTTCCCCGACGCGAAAGAGGTCTGGAGGGGGATTTACCACACGGACACGCACTGGATACCGCGCCGCAAGGTGGACCCAATTGAGCGTGCGCTGGACGTCCGGCAGTCCATCCGCGAGTCGGCCTACGACATCTGCATCGGGGGTAACGCCAAATCCAATGCTGTCGACAACAGCGGGGAAGCGTTCATTGGGACGAGACATGAGGTAAACATCAGCGTGCATTCCTGGCCGAATGTGAGTAAGCTGCCCTTCACGGAAGTTGGCTAAGGCCCACCAGGCGCGCGCATCGATGAGAGTAAACACCTGCTGCCCCACGTGAGCGTATGCACCTTCTGAGATATTCAGATTCGTGACACGTGCGTCAAATGGGGCGTAAACGCGGCAGTTGTCCAGGTTGTATTTCGCGTTTCGCACGTCGGATGCCCGGGCGCCACGCTGACTGACCAAGGGGTCCAGCGTCAGGACGGAGTTTTGCGCCTGCTGGTGCTGCGCCCGGCTCTGCTCCACTGCAGAAGTGGCATGGAGGTATTGAGCTTTCACTGCCTCGAGTTCGGCTTGAGCCACGCTAAGTTGGGATTCGGCCTGCTTCAGGGCCTGTTCCTCGGAGTCGGCGGAAGTGCGGGCTCGTTCCACCTGGTCCACGGTGACGAACTGCTTTTCGAGCAGTGGCTCAAGACGGTGCAGATTATCGTTGGCATAAGTCCACTCGGCTTTGGCGCGAGCGACACCCTGCTTTGCATTTTCCACACCTGCCCGTGCTTGATCTTCAGCTGCAGCAAAGTGCGCGACATCGGCTTTGGCCGTCTCTATGCCGGCCATGGCCACCGAGACACCATTGACCTGAGCAGAGATGCGCCGCTCTTCGTCTCCAATCTGACCTTCCAGTGCAGCCTGATCGGAAAGAGCTCTGTCATAGGCATATTCGTAGGAGTGGGGGTCCACAACAAACAGAAGGTCGCCCTTTTTGACAAGCTGGTTGTCATGAACGTGGAGTTCGATAATTGGCCCCTCCACTTGCGGCGCCATTCCGATGAAGTTTGCAAAGATCTCAGCATCGTCCGTGCGAGGATGGTGGCTCGAACGCCAGATGACTAATATTCCCAGAAGAGCGGCGACGGCAACAATGCTGAGACTGGTCCAGAAATCCGCGCGCCCGCGCGGTACATTTCCTTGATCGATGTCCGCCATACAATCATCCTTTCTATTGAAAGATCACGAGCCAGATTGCAAAGGTGAAAGCCACGGCAAGGCTCGGATAGACGAGTATGGGGAAGAAGACTCGAATTTTCGCGCGCAATAAGAACCAGCGGCCGAAGACAGCCAACAGGGCACCCGCGACGATGCATACCAGCCATGCTGGAAAGATGGATCCTGCAATGTCGTAGCTAGGTGCCTGCGAACATCCTGTCACCACCAGCGCGGGACAAACGGCCAACCCAGGGAAAGAGCGCGAGAAGCTTTGATGTCTCATGGCTGTGACCTCGCGTGCGCTGGTTGGATCGAATCTCCCTCTTCGAAAGCCAAATCAGCCAAGGCAGTCAATACTTGAGTTTGCGCCAGCACGTCGGCTGAGCGGGCCTTGGCAAGGGTACGTTGAGCATCTGTCACATCAAGCAGATTGCGTACCCCGTAGTGATAGGACTCAGTGGCAGCATTGTAAGACTGGTTTGCGGCTTCGAGCAGAGCCTGCGCCGCACGGCGCTGTCGAAGAGCGGTTTTCAAGTTGGAGTAGGCGGTCCAAATTCCGTTCTCAATAAGATCCCGCGTTGTGTCCGCCTGGGACTCAGCCTGTTGTAAGCTAGCCTTGGCTTGCGCTCTGTTACTCTTCCGCGCTCCGCCATCGAAGATCGTCCAACTTAGGCTCAGCGTGAAGCTGCCGTCTAGTTGGGTGGTATGTCCCCCGGGGCTCGTCTGTTCCATCGCGTAGAGTGATTGAGCATCAGGCTGCGCATCGAGACTGAGAGTTGGAAAGTATGCCGCCCTGGTCTGCCTCACCTCAGCATTTGCCGCGCGGATCGACGCCAGTTGACGCATCAGGTCTGGACGTTGGCGTACAGCTCGGTCGATTGCGTCATCCAAAGTGCCTTCGATTGAATCTGGAATCGCAAGCTGAACGATGGGTTGAACCTGGATTCTGGAGGTGGGAGAGGCACCGAGCGCCGTCAAAAGGTTTCCATGCGCCACATCCTCAGCACCCAATGCGGCCTGAAGATCGTATTCGGCTTGTGCGGCGGCACTCTTCGCCTCAAGTACATCGGGTAGTGTGGCAAGGCCGTTACTCTGCAAGGCTTCCGCCGACCGTTGAATGGCCTCTGCATTGTCCAAGCTCGAACGCGCTGCTTCTTCCTGGCCTGACGCGTTGAGCAACTCATAGTATGCCTTAGATACGCGGTAGATCAGTTGGCGATGCACGTCATTGAACGCGAAATTGGCCGCCAACAGCCCTGCTCCTGCCGCGTCGATTCGGCTTCTCCGTGCACCAAAATCAAATATCGTGTAATTCAGATCGAAGGTAAGATCGAAAGATTGGATCGTCTCGCGGTAAAATGTCGTGCCGGAGTACGGTTCTTCTCGCTCGGTTTGCGAGAGCGCCGCGGCCGCGAGAGTCGGAAATAGCTCGCCTCGTGCCACTCCCAAAGCACCGGCTTGCTCAAGGGCATTTTCCCATGCGGATTTTGTTTCTGGATTATGCTTCTCCGCCAGATCGACGAGTTCGGCCAACGTATAGATATGGTTCGCGTCGATACTAAAGTGCCGCTTGGAGTATGAGCTCAGAGCCTGTGCAAGTTCCGCTTCCTTTTCCGAATGCCATGGTTGCTCGGGAGATAGTGGAGCATCTTGTGGACGAGCCAACGGGGCTATCATGATCACCCATACAGCGACAGCTATTGGTATCCAATAGCCCCACTCGGCCAAATAATTATGAATCTTCATTTCATCCACTGTTTCGAGCGGCAACTAAGAAAGCTACCGCGTGGTTAGTTCGCCGTTGCGACGTAGGGATGAACCATTTTTGCAGGATCGACGACGCGGTCGAACTCCTCTTCCGACACAAAGCCAAGCTTCAACGCTCCCTCTTTCAGCGTGAGATCGTGGTCGAGTGCGTAGTGCGCGATCTGTGACGCCTTGTCGTAACCGATCACCGGTGTCAGGGCGGTCACCAGCATCAATGACCGGCTGACATATTCTTCGATCTTTTTCAGGTTGGGCTTCGTGCCTTCGACAAGGAACATCTGGAAGTTTGTGCATCCGTCGGCAAGAATCGCGATGGAGTGAGCAACATTGAAGATGATCAGTGGCTTATAGACATTCATTTCGAGGTAGCCGCCGGCGCCGCCAAATCCGACCGCGACATCGTTGGCCATTACCTGGACGGCGATCATCGTCAGTGCTTCGGCCTGGGTGGGGTTTACCTTGCCCGGCATGATCGATGAACCAGGCTCATTCGACGGAATTACAAGTTCGGCTAAGCCGGCGCGCGGGCCACACGACAAGATCCGGATGTCATTCGCGATTTTATAGAGCGACACCGCCAGGGTGCGCAGAGCGCCAGAGAGCTGTACGAGGGCATCGTGTGCGCCTTGCACAGCGAATTTATTCTGCGCGCTCACGAAGGGAAGAGCGGTGAGCTTTGCGATTTCCGCTGCGGCAGCATCGCCGAACCCGGGAGCCGCATTGATCCCAGTCCCCACAGCAGTTCCGCCCAGTGCAAGGCGATAGACTCCCTTCAACGCATCATCGATCCGCTCAACATCGTCATCGAGCATCCCGACATAACCAGACCATTCCTGGCCCAAGGTGAGCGGCGTTGCATCCTGCATGTGAGTGCGGCCGATTTTTACGATGTCCTTCCAATCGAGCGCTTTTGCGTTGATCGCATCTCGAAGCCCGACGACTGCGGGGATCAGGCGTCTCTTGACATTCACTACCGCAGCAATGTTCATGGCGGTGGGAAATGAATCGTTCGATGACTGGGACATGTTGACGTGGTCGTTCGGATGAACCGGCGACTTGCTGCCGAGAGGGGTTCCAGCAAGTTGGCAGCAGCGGTTCGAGATCACCTCGTTCACATTCATGTTGAATTGTGTGCCGCTTCCGGTCATCCAGACATGAAGGGGGAACATATCAGCGTGGCCGCCCGCGAGGATTTCATCACAAGTGTCAACTATGAGTTTGTGGTGTTGATCGTCGAGACGGTCACCGGCATGATTGGCATTCGCGGCAGCTTTTTTCAGGATCGCGAATGCCGCAATCATCTCGCGCGGGATCAGATCTTTTCCGATGCTGAAGTGTTCGAGCGATCTTTGCGTCTGCGCTCCCCACAATTTGTCGCTTGGTACATTGACTTCACCGAGACTGTCGGACTCTCTCCGCATCGTCGGCTCCTTGAACCCATTCGTGGTTGAATTCATAGCTTCTCCCGATCCTCTTTTCAGTGTTTAGGCATCGTACAAATCTTCGAATGTCAATCGACGAGCTGCGCGACGGATTCCTGCGCTTTCAATTCGTCGCTTGAGTCGAGCTCGGGATCAGCACTGTTCAACGCGCGCTCTGCGCTGCGAAGAACGCCGCGCGGACCGATGATGTATAGGGCTGCGGCAGAAGCTGCGGCCAGCGCGATCGGCCCGATGGCGGATGCAATTGATGTGATGTAGAAAATGAGATCGCTCATATGCATACAGCATTGGGGCAAAGTTGCCGACGCCGTAGATCTAGCACTTAGAGGACCATTTCTTGGGGGATCTGACGCACTGGGCAACCAGCAAGCCGGTTCGGTTCGTGTTTGATTCGCAACTCATTGTAGGAGAATGGGGAATCGACTATGATAGCCGGCATTTCCGGTGGACTGTCTCGGATGAGCGACAACCTCCAGCCCGATCCGTACACCGCGTCTCTGTCGATTAGTCGACTACAAGGTCGCGACGTGGACACGAGTACGTTGATATGGGAGTGTTGCCAGTCGACGGGAGGGGGGTGCGCAAGCCGCGGCTCGTCTTCATGGAAGAGAAGGGTCGCAGTTGCCGTATTCCTTTTGGCGGGAACGGTTGCAATTAAGAGACAGGGAATCTGCCGAATTGTGGGCCTTGTTTGATTCGGCGTTTAAGACACCGTGCAGTAGGCCTTTGCGGCGTGCGTCGAAAGGCCTTCATGAACCACGCGAGATCGTTCTAGGTCTGGAAGGTGGCCGCATTACGAGCGGTTTTGACGGCGACAGAAGAAAAACCCGTATTTCTGATCACAATTGTTCTAGCCAAATGTGAAGTCAAGTGCCTGAACGCCAGGATCAAGAAACTCGATCTCGAAGGTTCGGTCCTTCACGGACCCCTTTTGTCGGATCAGTTGATAGAGGCGGGGCTCTCGAACCTCGCCTGTGCCATCGGGTTCTGAGTCAGTTCCACAATCAACGCCGGGGGCCGCGCCGTCCAGCGTCATTCTAAAGCGAACAGGCTTGCCGTCGTTGGTAGGGGCCATCACCAGGTGCAGGTCGCGGCTGTGAAACCTAAATAGAATTCGGCCCGATGATACTTGCGACACAGCGCTTTCGGCATTCACGTTCCACGAACCACTGAGTGCCCAGTGGTTCAGACGAAGCGTCGTGGGGGGACTGTAGATTCTTTGCTTGTCGTGATCCAGCTTTTCTGGCGATGAAAAGCGCTCAGCGAGATGATATCCAATGTAGCTTTCAGGAGATCGTTCGTCATCGCCCGGGGGCGCCTCGATACCGTGACCGCTGTCGTTGACGAGATTCCAGTCAAGGTCCGTTGCCCCATTGTTCTTCAGGAGTTCCTGAATTACGCGCTCAGAGTCGCTGTACGAGCCTTCTCCGAAATGCTCGTAACGGATTTTTCCCTTGGCATCGATAATGTAGAACGCTGGCCAGAATTGATTATTAAAGTCCTGCCAGATCCTGTAGTTGCTGTCCATCACGACTGGATAGGAAATGTGCAAGTCGCCAAGCGCCGCTTCCACATTTGTCTGCTGCTTTTCGAATGAAAACTCTGGGGTATGCACCCCGATCACGACCAATCCCGACTTTTGATACTTTGCCGCCCAAGCCTTGACGTAGGGCAGCGCTCGCAGACTGTTGATGCATGTGTATGTCCAGAAGTTGACGAGCACAACCTTTCCACGCAGAGACCGATTATTTACCGGGGCCGAGTTGAGCCATGCAACACCGCCGTTCAAGTCGGGCATAGTTCCGATGTCGTCAAGCAATGGATCAGATTCAGCCGCGTTGACGGTGAGGTCCACTGGTATCTTTGAATGAAGACTCAGGGTCGTGTGCAGAGCGATTGAAATGGCCACAGCTCCGACGAATGCGGGTACACCAATTAGCCGGCAGAGCCAAATTCGGGACCGCAAAGAATGCTTCATTGCACAGAACTCCTTGCGCCTGACGTTATGAAGCTTTCAATAATTGGCGACAATTATTCGCACAGCCTCGTTTGTCACGGCGCGTATTGTGTAAAAACGAAATCGTGTTCTCTTGCATGGGCGGCGTGGCAGGCGAAGCAGGTTTCGTGCTGCGCCTCATCGACTGGCTTGCCGTTGATGAATCGCCCGAATCCCCAGCCTCCGGTGGAAGCGTACCTTTTCGAGTCTTTGACCATGAACTGAAGCGTTGTGGCGGCCCCGGGAACGAAGCCCTGTGGAGCGCCGAGGGCGGCATCGTATTCCGCCGACGAAACGCGCTTCCAGGCCACCTTTGCGAGGATCGTGCCGTCTGGAAATGGAAGCGAACCTTTCCGATACGCCTTCATCGCGACGTCGTTTCCGAGTTTTGCGCGCAACTCGTTAAGGCTTCCTGCCTCCTGGGACGGTGCAATCAACTCCCACTGCCTGAATCCGACAGGAATTGTGACACCATAAATCGGCGACGCATTGGCATCGGCAACCCCTGTATGTGTGGATGAGAGTTTGCTGCCTGCAGCACTTTGAATCGGGCGACTGAGGGCGAGGAAGGCCGCAGCGGCCAGCACTGCAATGACGGCCCGATGCTTGGCAGTAGCGTTCATGACGGGCTCTCCTTCAGCGGCTGTTGTCCGCAGAATGACGGAACAATCTAAACCATGTAATCGGAACGTGCCGTTTGGGTTGGCGCGCCAGCCCAAACGGCGTGTGAGGCATACAGATGCTGGCGCTGGTCAAAAGCCATCGACGTCAACGACTGCCTGCGCGAAGGCTTGCGGAGCTTCCTGCGGTAGATTGTGCCCGACGCCGCCGTTGATGAGGCGGTATTCATATTTACCCGTGAACCTCGTGCGGTACGCCGACTCGGGCGGATGCGCCGCACCGTTGGAGTCGCCTTCCATGGTAATCGCGGGCACAGTGACCGCGGGAAGTGCGGCCAGCCGCTTTTCCAGGTCGTCATACTTTCGCTCGCCATCGGCCAGGCCAAGCCGCCAGCGATAGTCGTGCATCACGATGTCAACATGGTCGGGGTTGTTGAAGGACGATGCTGTTCGGTCGTACGTGGCATCGTCAAAATTCCACTTTGGCGAAGCCTGGTGCCAGATGAACTTATTGAACTGGTCGAGGTACTTCGCATAGCCGGCTTTGCCGACTGGGGTAGAGAAATAATACTGGTACCAAAAAAGGAACGCCGGCTCGGGTGGCACCGGCGCCTGGTTGCCCGCCGGGCTGCTGATCAGATAGCCGCTGACGGAAACGATCGCTTTGCAACGTTCCGGCCAGAGCACAGCCAAGACGTCTGCAGTGCGCGCACCCCAGTCAAAGCCAGCGACGATAGCAGTCTGGATCTTGAGGGCATCCATCAGAGCAATAATGTCAAGGGCGACTGCCGACTGCTGGGCGTTCCGCATCGTTTCGCTGGAGAGAAACCTCGTGGTACCGTAGCCGCGTAGATACGGAACGATCACGCGATAGCCCGACGAAGCCAGCAGTGGTGCGACGTCTACAAAGCTGTAAATGTCGTAAGGCCACCCGTGTAGCAGAATGACCGCAGGGCCCGTGGCTGGCCCATCCTCGGCGTATCCAATGTTGAGGAGGCCGGCGTCGATCTGCTTCAGCGCGGCAAATGAGGTGTGTGTACCCGGCTTGATTGCTGGAATATCAGTTGACGTGGGGTTTCGCGGCTGTGCACTCGCTGAGCCGAGAAAACCGAGTTGTGTGGCGGCAACGGCAAGAGCCGCGTTACCCATGAACCGCCGGCGTTGATGATTGATTTCTCCGAGCATCTTATTTTCCTCCAATTGGGTGAATGTGATCCTGGTTGTTCTTTTTTTGTCAGCCAATGTCCTGAACCGTGCTTAGTGGCAATTCAGGTGGCGCTCTGAAGTCAATCGACTCGTCAGCGGAAATCACTTGCAAGTCGGTTCGTGGCAATTCGTTGCAACTCGCTCGAGAACAATGATCGTCTCGTCGTCGGCCGCCTCCGCTCCTCCACGGAAGCTGCGCAACGCGGATGTGAGCTGAACGCCGAGTGATTCTGCAGAGCCGCAATCAAGTTCTCTCACCAGGTTCATTAGCCCGTCAGGACCGAGTTCGTCTCCTGCTGGGTTTGTTGCCTCCGTGACGCCGTCCGAATAAAGGAGCACGAGATCGCCGACTTCGAGCTTAACTGCAGTCCTGTCATAGTCGGCACAAGCGAAAAGTCCAAGCGGTACGCCAACAGGCCGCTCCCGGCGAGGTTCCGGATTTATCTCAAGCCAGGTCCATTGCTTGCTTTCGGCTTCGAACACACAAGGGATGGGGTGACCCGCATTGGCAAGTGATAGCGAGCTTCGTTCGTTATGCCACCCGACTGCTACCATCGTGGCGTAGTGCACTCCGTCAAGGCCCTCTTGTACGGCCCGATTGAGGTCGCGCATTAGTCCCTCATGCTCCAACTCTGGGAGATATCTCTGCATCAACTGTCCAAGCTCCCTGGCTAATATTGACACCGCCTTCCCATGCCCGCTAACGTCCGCTAATGCGACGCGAGAGACAACGCAGCAAGGGCAGACCGAAACGTAATGAACATCGCCTCCAACCTTGCTTAAGCCTGCGGGCATAGAGTGTACCCAAGCCAGCAGTCCAGGTAGCTCGAGAAGGCTCGCCACCCGCTCACTCCCGGCCCACGTCCTGGCGCACGCGATCTGCGTCCGAATAGAGGGAGTCGCAGAGAGATTGCGAACAGCGTCTGTACTCGATCCAGCAGTCATGCGATGCCTCCTGCGAAATGTGTCAGGGTTGAAGGCCTAGCTATAAGAACGAGCCGCAAGACACTGAATGGCCCCTCAGCTGCACTACGCTCTCTGACCGTCGTTCCTTTCCGGTATTGGCAAGGTTTCTTCCCCGAACAACATTCTGAGCCGCTGATTCTCGATGAGTAACTCGCAAATCCATTGCTCGAGAGCCTGTAACCGGTCGCGCCACTCTTCTGATCCTTGGTCTGGTTGCTCATGATTCATTCCTGGCACACGCGCACTCGTCAAGCGCCGCACTTCTGAGATGCAGTTCTCCGTCTCCTTGGTTAGCGATTCGGATTTGTTTCTTTCAGCCATTCGGACTCGATGCCTAAATCAGATTGATCACAACGTCGATGTTGCCGCGAGTCGCCTTGGAGTATGGACAAGTCTGATGGGCTGCGTTTACCAGGGCTTGAGCGGTTTCACGATCGAGCCCGGGCAAGCTTACATTGAGGCGAGCTTGAAGGAAGAAAGCTCCGTCAACAGTTCCGAGATCTACTTCGGCGTTGATTGCTCTATCTGCAGGGAGAGTGACCCTCATTTTGCTGGCCGCAATTCCCATTGCGCCGATGAAACATGCAGACCAGCCCGCAGCGAATAGCTGTTCGGGATTAGTCCCGTTCCCGGCGTGGCCAGGAGGCGACAACGTGATATCCAAACGGCCGTCGTCACTCCGGGCCGCGCCATCGCGGCCTCCTGTTGTATGGACCTTGGCGGTGTAGAGAACCTTTTCGAGTTTCGGCATTGTGACTACCTTTCAAAAGAAATGAATTTTTCATTCATGGCCGCCCCACCTCCATCGAGAGAAGGTGTCGAGGCATTTCATGAGCATTCATCGTGACTAATTCTTCTCACCTGTGGGGAAGTGTTCGAAGAGCTTATCCACTGCCTTGTCGAGGTGCTTTATGTTCTTGTCGGACTTGTCGGAAAGCGTGTCGCTCGCTGATCCACGCCAAATGAGAGCTTTCGTCTTCGAGTCGAACAAGTCGACGACCAGAGTTCCGACTGTGTAAGTGGACGTTGTGGTCGTCGCGTCTCCGAAGCCTCCTCCTCCCCACCGTCTCCAGCCCCAGCCACCGCCGATTCCGTCGTAATACGTATCCAGGGTTTGATGAGTCTGGTTGATTTCCATCGCCATGATGGAGACACTTCCGCCCGAATCGACCAGCGTCCAACCCTTCGCCGTCAGCGCTGAGTTGACAGCCGACTTGATCCGATCAACCCACAGCGGGTTTTCGGTGTGAACATTTTCCCAAGAGAACGTTTTGTACTGAGTGAAGTCTGCGCTCCGATCGTAGTCCGTCTTCACCTGTTGTGCGAACGATGCTGCGGTGAAGAGAAACGCGATTGCGACGAGGACGGATATTCTGCGCCGTAGGTTCATAGAGGCTCCTTATGCTGTGTGAATGCTGGTAGTGGCAACCTGTAACTTGTCGAGAATCCAGGCAGCCATTCGAGAAGCATCAATCTCGCATTTAATAGGTGCACGCGTTGTGCCATTCAATATTTGAGCTACGCTCCGGTCGTACATCCATTGAACTAAAATGGTTAGCCACGAACCTGTATTCAAAGCATCAAGTCGGTCCGCGTTGGGAATGTTGTTGAGTCGTCTCGAATGTCGACGCAACGACGCACTCACCGAGAACTTCGGGCCTTAAAGCGGCGGAACGTGGCTCCAGAAATTGCAACTAACCGGTGTTGTGCGCTCCATTCAGAGCTCATGTGTCCCTGCTTTCAGTCGATATTGCAACGCAATCGTCAGTCCATGGACGCACCGCGCTGCCAACTCGAGGAGTACTACGAAGAAATGAATGGGTTTGAGTAATCGCTATCTATGGAGATCAACTTGCATGAAAAGGGCTGTATTAACTATTGGCCGGCGTGTCGAAGTGAAAACTTCGAAAAGCGATAGACACGGCCAGATGGCGAGAGGTTCACAATCATGGGCGCGACTATTTGTGCGAAATCTCCCACCGACGCTCCGCACGGCATTTCAACTTCGCGACTTTGAGGGTCTACCTCTCCAAGAAATCGCAGGCATTCTCGGAATAACGATAGGCGCGACCAAAACTAGAGTGTCGCGCGCACGGGCAACGCTTCGAGACCTCCGGCGGAAACTGGAATCAGGACGTATACCAAATGCCACCACCGAAGGAAGTCGATTGACCTTCGAAGAGTCGCCGGCAAATTCATCATGCCGAATGTGCGTTGGCTTAGCTTGCAATCTGAGACAGCGGCTTGTCGAAGAAGGTGTCAGTCATATGCGCGATATTCGAGCGATGTTGCGAGGAGGTTGGTGAAGTCGGGATTGGTTGGTTCAAACGTTGTTCGTGAAGTTCCGACGTTTCGCGGGCGATCCTGTGCCGTTGCATCATTGCAATGAGGGTCGTTCTGGGCAATCCGAGTTGCGCGGCCGCTCCGCGTCTTCCCCCAATAACCCAGTTCGTTTCGCGGAGCGTTGCTAGGATGTGCGCGCGCTGGGCGTCATCGAGTGTCCGGGAGACAGTGGACCCCGAGTTCTGCCGTCGAAGCTCTGCCGAATGTAATGTCAGAGCGTGGCCCGCGCTCAAAATGACAGCGCACTCCATGACGTTTTGCAACTCGCGGATATTGCCGGGCCAGTCATGGTTCATCAACTCTTCCATTACGCCGTCCGGAATAAAATCGATCGTTTTGCCTTGCTGTTTTGCGAACTTTTGAATGAAGTGCTCAACCAACTGCGGAATGTCAGCCGCCCGGTCTCGTAATGGAGGAAGGCTAATTGGGAATACATTCAGCCGGTAGAAAAGATCGGCGCGAAACTTCTTCTCTTGCACCATCCTCCACAGGTCCTGGTTGGTAGCGGCAATAACCCGCACGTCCACTTGTATCGCGCGACCGTTGCCCAAGCGCTCCACCTGCCTTTCTTGGAGAACGCGGAGAAGTTTTGGCTGCAGTTCGAGAGGAAGGTCTCCAACCTCGTCCAGAAACAGGGTTCCGCCATCGGCGGCCTGGAAGCGCCCTGTGGTCTGAGCTACCGCGCCAGTGAACGCGCCTCGTTCATGTCCAAACAATTCGCTCTCCAGCAAAGCGCTCGGAATCGCCGCGCAATTTACGGCTACAAAACGATTCCTGCAGCGCGGGCTGGCTTCGTGGATCGCTTGTGCTATGACCTCTTTGCCAGTGCCGGTCTCTCCCTGAATCAAGACGGCGGAATTTACCGGCGCAACCATGTTTATCTGGTCAAGCACACTTCGGAATCTTGGGCTGGATCCGATCAGTTCGAGAGTCGGCATCGTTGACCTCCTTCAGGAATCACGTCTTTAAATGACGATGATTCCTCGTGCTCGTTGATGGCGGCATCCTGAATCACATCGAGCTGGCCGGCGGTGCCGAGTGAGCTATGGAAAACAAGACCGGTCTTCTGATCGAATGCTTCCCGAGCGACATGCGTTCCGCTCAATCTGCTTAAGGCGTCGAGATCGCCAACATTCTGGCTTTCAACTGACCCCAATGATGAACGGACCTTATTTTGAAAACATCCCTCAATGGGGGTTCCTGTGGCCATCTCAAACGACGGCACTTGGAAACAACCCTTTTTGGGGGGAATCGACCAACTCTAGTGTTCTCGAATATCAATCCGCTTTCGTCCGAAGAGACGTGCATCGAGCGACCGAACTCCAGGCCCGAGCATCGCCAGGGCGGCACCAAAGGCTGCAAGCGCCACGCAATTACGAAGCTCACCGGTTCTCGACAATATGGACCCAAATTCGACGATTACAACCAACCCTCCGGTCACCGGTGTCCATAAGCCGAGAAGAAAGAGCAACCCGGATGCGACTTCCAAGGATGCCCGCACGATGCCTAGAAACTGAGACCCGCTCAGAAGTTCGGATATTCCATCATTGATCAAAAGAATGCCTGATACCAGGCGCAGAAGTAGGAGGCCCCTCCCGGGCCACCCGTTAGGGAACATTGAGTAAAGTCGTTGCACGGAAACCTCAACGACAAGCTTAGTGGTTCCGAAACGTGGGTCGAATCTCCAAAAACTGGCTTCGCCATACCCCCCTTTAGAGGGGGTCAGAGTTCGATGATTCCGCGTTTCAGGCCAATCGTCACCGCGTGCGTGCGGTCGTTTGCGCCGAGTTTAGAAAGAATGCTTTTGACATGGCCTTTGACAGTCTCTTCCGTGATCGAGAGTTTATCCGCAACTATCTTGTTTGCATTTCCAGCGGCAATTAGTCTCAGCACGTCTATTTCACGGGAAGTCAAAGAGTCATCGGCAAGGTGGTCGGCAACTTGGGCGGCGACTTCGGCTGGAATCTTCTTTTGGCCTGCGTGGACTGCACGAATTGTATCCAGAAGCTCTCTGCGCAAGAGGCTTTTTAGCAGATATGCGCGAGCCCCAGCCCTAAGTGCGCGTGAAATCTGGACGTCGCCTGCATAGGTTGTAAGGACGATGAAACGCGCATCGGGGAACTCATTGCGGATCGCAATCATGGCGTCGATGCCGTTCATATCGGGCATTTGCAGGTCTATCAGCACCACGTCCGGTCGGTGTTTGCGAAACTCCTCAATCGCTTCCTGCCCGCTGGATGCCTCCGCGACAAATTCCATATCGCGTTCATCTGCCGCTAGCGCTCGTACGCCCTGGCGGAGCACATGGTGATCGTCGGCTAACAAAATGCGTATGGGTTTCGATGGTTTGTCCGTCATGGATTTCTTTTCCGTCTCCAAAATAGCCGGGAGTTACCCCGCAGAAGAACCGTCTCGTACGCAATGGAAGAGGGAACCCTCAACTCGATCTCGGTCCCTGCTCCCGGTTCACTCCACACTTCCAATTCTCCACCAAGGCGCTCTGCACGCTCTCGCATGCCCTTTAGTCCCCAATGCCCAGTTCGTTCCGCGCGGACCCGCTCGTCGGGATCGATGCCTTTTCCGTCATCCCTGATTCGCAACCGAAACAGGTTCTCGGTGTATGCCAATTCCGTCTCGATCAGGTGTCCGCGGGAATGGCTGAATGCATTTCGCATCGCCTCGCGTGCAATTCGGAAGATGTCGATGTGCGCATTTGAACGTAGCGCGCGTGCCGACCCCTCCACTACCATTCGGAATTGTACCGGCTCCTTCTCATTGGTGGCCTTCGCAACAAGCTCTTCCCCAAACACCGTGATTTCCTCCGCCAGCACCTTGGCAGCAGGCGCAGGAGAGCGCAAATCGTGGATCGCATCCCGCCCTTCGACGATCGCTTCCTCGGCTCCATCCAAGGCATCATCCAGTGTGTGAATTGCCTCCGGCGCGCGATCGGGCAGAAGATTACGCGCTCGTTGAAATTGGAGCGTTAATCCCTGGAAGCTTTGCAGCAGCGTATCGTGCAACTCGCGCGCGATTCGCTCCCTTTCATCCATTCGCTCTCCCAGCCGCGCCTGAATCTCAGCGGTCGCCTGCTTCAGCCTGACAAGATACAGGATCCACAACGCCGCGGCGGCTGCCAGCGAGAAAAGGGCCCTGAACCACCAGGTCTGGTAGTAGGCGGGCGCAACAGTAAATCTCAATTCGGCGCCTGTCTCATTCCATACTCCGTCGCTATTGCAGGCGATCACGTGAAACCGATATGGGCCTGGGGCAATGTTGGTATAGAAGGCCTCCCGACGTGTCCCAGGATCTTGCCATCCCTTGTCCTGACCTTCGAGCATGTAGCGGAATCGGACTCTCTGCGGAAGCGCGAAACTCAATGCCGTGTATCGAATTTCAATATCGTGCGGACCCGGAGCAAGACGAATATCGTCTTGGGGGGAGAATGCCTTTTGGTCGGCAATGATCTCTTCAACGTGCACCGGCGGTGGAGATGGATGGAAATAGGAACGGTTGGGATCGATCATCTGAACGAATTGGCTTCCGACGAACCACAGCCTTCCGTCCGGCGATTTCGCCTCGATCGGCTGGAGGGCGCCAGAGGAAGAGTGAGCTCCGTCGAATTGGTCAAAAATGCTGAACGCTACCTTGCTAGTGGGCTGTCTCACCCAATTCGCGAATTCTGTCGCGGAGACCTTCAATATTCCGCAGGCAGCATTGAGCCACAATGATTCAGAGTTATCTACGATCGCCGAGAGGATATTGGAGCAAGGCAAACCATTTTCTGAGTTCAATAAGCTCAGGTGGCCATCCTTCCAGCGATACAGACCTTTCGTGGTGGCGACCCATAACGAATCGCTGATTCAGCGCTTTCGTCATCCGACGCTCCATCTCGAGGCGGGAGAGCTCACCCAGAGCGAGTCC
>Ga0209169_10000337_pt1 | contig 28294 bp, 23 predicted proteins | sample HubBroMetageWRM4_FD_188346 | JGI IMG/M metagenome (GOLD analysis project Ga0209169, IMG submission 188346) | Warmed soil microbial communities from the Hubbard Brook experimental Forest, New Hampshire - Hubbard Brook CCASE Soil Metagenome WRM 4... | ecosystem: Environmental > Terrestrial > Soil...
AAAAGGAAAAAATCAGCCGAAGACCGTGCTAAGGATCGGATCGGGGTTATTCTACGATCGTTTCCCATCGGGTCTGGTGCTGCAGGCGGAGCGCTTGAACGGGGTAACGCAACAGCAGAGTCTGGTGGTAAATCCGATGTCCTATCCTAATATTCCGCCGCTTGATGCGAGTGCAGTGGTCTCGCCGACGATCTATCAAATTTCGTCCACGCTGCGGGCACCGCAGACTTGGCAATCGGCGGCCAGTCTAGAACGTCAACTGGGTAAGAGGGGGACCGCTGCCGTTACCTATCTCCATTCCCAGGGCGAGCACCAGTTGTTTCTGCGCAATATCAATGCGCCGCTGCCAGGGACGTATCCTCCTGATAATCCGATTGTGAGGCCCTTCGGGGGGACGGAGAATATCTACCAATACGACTCGGAAGGGGTATTCCGGCAGAACCAACTGATTGTGAATTCCCGGATCAGCGTAGGGACGAAGGTGTCACTCTTCGGTTTTTACAGCTTGAACTACTCGAACAGCGATCTGGGAACTGGCGGGGGTTCAAGTGCTGCGGCAGGGGGATCGGGAGCGGTGAGCGCCAACTTCCTGGCGAACCCGTACGACCCCATGGCGGATTATGGCCGGTCATCATTCGATGTGCGGCACCGAGGCCTGATTGCCGGCACTTTCTCGTTTCCTTATGCGATTCGGCTCAGTCCGTTCATGCTGATTACGTCCGGCTCTCCGTTTGACATCACCGCAGGTCAGGACCTGAACGGAGACTCGATTTTCAATGACCGGCCGGGGATCTGCACAACGGCGTTGTCGGCGAACTGTATTCATACGCCGCTCGGCAATTTCAGTCCGGTGCCAACTTCGGGCGAAGCCATTGTTCCAGTCAACTCTGGCACCGGACCAACGCTGTTCACTTTGAACTTGCGGCTGAGTAAGACGATTGGCTTCGGCAAAGAGACCAAGGGTGGAGGGACTTCTGATTCCGGCGGACCCGGCGGCCGCGGTGGCCGCGGCGGTGGGCCACCCGGGGGCGGTTTGGGGGGTAGGGGACTCACCGGTGGCGGCGGCGGGGGAGGGATGTTTGGCGGGGGAGCCACCACGGACCGGCGCTACAACATGACCTTCACGGTTTCTGCGAGGAATGCTTTGAACCGCGTGAACCTGGCCCCGCCAGTGGGGAATCTCAGTTCGCCTCTGTTCGATCAATCCAATGCGCTGGCTGGCGGACCCTACTCGTCTGCGACTGCGAATCGCCGGATTGACCTGCAAGTGTTATTCTCATTCTAGCGGATTGCAGTAAGACTCAGGGATGTGCCTGAGATGCAAGGCCTTCCGGGTCGGGTCAACTCTCTGCAATCATCCGCGATCTGGATAGGCTGCCGTCGTTCGCGGGTGCGCATCTATACCATCAGACTTTCTGCCAGGTGAGAAGGAAGGCCGTGGGAAAATTCAGACTTCGAGTGCTGCTTGCGCTGACAGGAATTGCCTGTGCGCTAGTGTGGTCCGGATGTTCATCGAACTCAACGATGGTCATCACGCTTAGCCCTGCCTCTACGGCTACGGTTACGATCAATGAGGGACAGGTGCAGGCCATCGCCGCCTCGGTGGCCAACGATCCGACCAACGCAGGAGTTACCTGGAGTCTTTCGGGAGGGGGCACGCTGCTCAACCCGAGTAAGACTGCGGTGACATATCAAGCGCCGGTTGACCTGGCGGCCGACACGACAGCGGCTATCACGGCAACGTCGGTGGCAAACACGAGTATCACCGCAGCCCTCTCGATCACCGTCGACGCTGTGTTGTCGATTACCACTAGTTCGCTTCCCGTGGGAAATTTGGGGGTCCCCTATTCTGGAGTGATCAGCGCGGGCGGGGCGACCGGAACGTTTACCTGGGCGCAAACGTCGGGGAATCTTCCGGCGGGTTTGAGCTTGTCTCCGAGTACCAGCGATTCGATCGTGATCTCGGGCACGCCCACGGCGCTGGGTACGTCGAACTTTACCATACAGGTCACAGACTCGAACGGGGCGACGGCGAGCCAGGCGCTGAGCCTCACTATCAACCCAGCGCCGCCGTTGTCGGTAGCGACGCGGTCCTTGTCAGCAGGGACGGTGGGTGCAAGCTACAGCCAGACCTTACAAGCAGCCAGTGGCAAGGCGCCCTATACCTGGGCGATCACCGCCGGGAGTTTACCGCCGGGCCTTTCTTTGGCGGGGGCGGTCATCTCGGGAAGCCCTACGACGGTGGGAACATTCGATTTTACAGTGCAAGTGACCGATTCCACTACGCCAACGCCGCAAACGGCCAGCGCCGCGTTGAGTATCACGATCAACGCCAGCACTGCGAATGATGCCCTACTGAATGGCAACTACGCCTTCCTGGTGAGCGGGTTTAGCCCGAACGGGCGCTTTCTAGCAGCGGGAAGTTTTGTCGCCGATGGAGCGGGAAACATTCCCAGCGGAGTCATGGACACGAACGACCCGTCAGGTCCAAATGTCAGCCAATCGTTCACTGGGACGTATGCGATCGGATCCGACAATTTGGGAACGATGGCACTTACCGTGCCGCTGGTAGGGATTCGCACTTTTGCCCTGGCGGTGATGGCGAATGGCAACGCCAAGATGATTGAATTTGACGACACTACGGGGGCGGGAACACGGAATTCCGGAGTGCTGTTGAAGCAAACTACCAGCGCCTTTTCGGCGGGGCAGATTCTCGGCAACTACGCTTTTGGATTTTCCGGAGCGGATGCGACGGGCGCACGGTATGCTTTGGCAGGTTCCATGACAGCCGACGGTGTGAGCCAGTTCACCAACGGCTTGCTGGACTCGAACGACGCAGGCGTAACGCAGAATGTTGCGTTCACCGGAACGTTTTCAGGCATTAGTTCCACCACCGGCCGTGGGACGGCTACGATCAGTATTTCAGGACAGGGCACCACCAGTTATAGTTTTTATATTGTGTCGGCCACGCAGTTATTGATGATGGAGATTGACCAGGTGGCAGGGCAGGTGAGTGGCTCGATGCTGCAGCAATCTGTATCTCTTGGCGGGTCGTCTTTGAGCAGCACCAGCGTGATGCAGACAAGCGCCATCAGTGGCGCGATGCCACAGAGTCAGGTGGGGCTGTTCAGCGGGGATGGGAGTCTGAACTTCACGGTGAACACTGACGAAAACACCGGGGGCACTTTGTCATCGCCGTCGTGCACCGGAACCTACAGCGTTAGCAGCACGACCGGACGCACGACGCTCACCTACTCGGGGACAGCATGCGCGGAGAGTGTGCTTTACCTGGTGACCACCAACGAGGCGTTCGTACTCGGAACGGACGCCAATGTCACCTTCGGGTTCATGGAAAATCAATCGGGACCATTTGCTTTGTCAGGGACGTACGCCGGAGGTTCGCTTGCGGAAGTCCTGCGGAATGCGGGCTCGCAAGTGGACGTCGCAGTGGCCGGCGCCGGCAACGTGAGCTTTACCACTGACAGCAGCAGCGATACCGGGTTGCAGCAGAACCAGGCTTCCAATGGGACTTATACTCTGCCAGCCAACAGCAGCCGAGGCACGATCACGCCGGTGAATGGCGGGCAGCCGGAGATTTTCTATATGGTGAGTTCGACAGAATTTATCTCGCTGTTCTCCACCGATGCCAATGCCACGCTGGAGGATTTTCAGCAATAGGCGGAGCGTTGATGCAAGTATTTTCACACTGCCGCAATGGGTGAAACCGAGGTAGAATAGCTGGCGCTTGGAGGCTAAAGGGTAGTTCCGGCCGAGTTTTTTGTTTTCCTGGGTCGAGAGTTGATACGACAATCGTGCCTCGAGAAAGGTTCTTCTCATGCCAACGTCGACTCGACGATCCCAGTCCTGTGTGATTCTTGCCTTGTTCTTTTCCGTACTTTTACCAACTGCCTTGTGGGCAGTCGGTCCGCTGGCGACCATTCCTGTGGGGAAAGCCCCCGGCCCCATGGTTATCGACCCGACCACGCATAGCGTATACGTGGTAAATACCGGCGACAACACGGTGTCGGTCATCGACTCGGAAAACCTGACGGTAAAGGCTGTACTTAAGGTTATGACCGGCATCTCTGCCATTGCCGCAAATCCGGCCGCGAACCTGGTGTATGTGGCCAGCGCCAATGGCGGAACAGTTACCGCGATCCAGGGGACGAAGGTTGTGGGTGCGCTAAAAGTTGGCGGCAATCCAATCGCGATGGTGGTGGATACGGTCCTGAATCAGGTCTATATCGCGGACCAAACCAGAGACCAAGTCGAGATTTATAGTGCGACCACCGGAAAGCTCTTGAGCACGCTCGCCATGGGGATGCATCCGAGTGCGATGGCGGTGAACCTCGCGACCCATGCTGTGTTTGTGGCTTGTTATTCGGGTTCCAGCGGGTCAGAGGTGGTGATCGACGGGACCCACAATATGATCGCTACGACGGTGGGGAATCTTCCGACTGGTATGACGTCGATTTCCGTGGATCCGATTACGAATGTTGCGATCTCTACAAGCCCTTCGGCGAACACGATCACCGTGGTCTACGCAGACAACGGATATTCGGTATACGAGGAGGTGGGCGAGAGCGGTCAGGACGCGATTGCGTCGGTATACGATGCCGGCAACCCCGGACTGTTCGTCATTGACGATACTGGCGACGGAGACATCTGGTTTGCACTCGGGAACGGCTTGTTCACGCTCGGCGACTTCTATTCTGTGGACCTCACTCAGGCGCGGGCGCTGGCCGTGAACCCGGCTACAAATCAAATTGGAATCACCTACCCAGTGGGCGACCCGGCGGGAGATGTGGTGTACATCATCGATCTGCTCACCCCGGGATTTCTCAGCGATTACCACCATTTGGTTTCTGGTCTGGGACCAACGGAAATCGCTTTTGATCCGCTGACCAACCGGGCTTTTACCACCAACAATTATGATAGTACGGTGAGTGTTTTCGATGTTACGCCGGGAGAAACTGTTCCTGCCTATGAAGCGAATTTTCAGGGTTTCAATCTGGGATATGACTATATTGACGTCAATCCGGCGACTGGGACCACCTACACATTGCGTGTGGGCGATTTGTTCGCAATCAATGAGGCGCAGGCGGGGGCGGGGGCCAATGGACTGGGTCAGGATAGTGCAGGGGTGACGACGATTCCTTTGAGCAACGGTTACTCGGAGGCTTTGACGGTCGATTCCGCGACCAACAAGATCTATGTGGCCGACGGCGCGGCGCTCTTCTATTCTGTGGATGGGACTACGAACGTGGCCACGCAGCTTACCAGCCTTCCGCCGAATGCCAACATCCGAAGTTTGGCGACGGATTATGCAGCCAATGAAATTATTGCCTGGGACTATTTCAGCAACGATGTGTTTGTATTAGATGGGTCGACAGGTGCGCTGCTAAAGACGGTCGCGACTTCTGGCTCCGGGTCCTCCTTAGTTTTCGTTGATTCTGCGAAGAATCTGATATATGCGGCGTCGAATCCGGTAAGCGTAATCGACCCCGCAGCAGGCACGGTAGTGGCGACAATCCCGCTCACGGGCCAGATGCTAGGTGCGGCATTCGATCCAGGAGATAGCCGCCTCTATGTGGTGGAGACCGGGTCACTGTTGTACGTAATCGATACCAGCAAGAACTCTGTGGCCACGACCGTTACACTTCCAAATTATGGGTTCGAGTCGATTTGTGTGAATCCGCTTACCGGAAATTACTACGTGGGAATGGACGATGCGGGCACTGGCCATGTCGTCGTATATAGCGGGACGACCAATGCACTACTCTCGGATCTGTCGGGAGCGGACATCACTGACGCAGTGAACATCACGGTGAACCCGCTGATCAACAAAGTATACGTGGGCAGCGATCGTGGGACGAGCACGTCGGTGGTCGCGGTGATTGATGGTCTGACCAATGCCGTCTCTGGGCTTCCTCCCAGCGCATATGACGATGCGGCCCATGCCTTGGCGGTGGACCTCAGCACCGGTCTGCTGGCTGGTGCCGGGCAGAGCTACACCACCCTCTGGTTCCCGAGTTCCGACGTTACCGGGCAAACAGAGGTTCCTATCTCGATGGCGATGCAGGGCGTGAAGGACAGCATGACCATCGCGACCACGCCACTTTTCCGGACGCACAACACGACGCCCAGCTTTCTGATTTCGGCGACCAGCAATTTTTCAGCTGAGGCGGCGGCACTCGTACCAAAGCAGGCCTTTTATCAGGTGGACGGGTGGCAGGGGCCGTGGACCGCTGCGACGTTGACGGCTGAGAACAGCACCACATCTTATGCGAAAGTAAAGCTGCCAACGCTGGCCACCGGGCGGCATATTCTCTACGCGTACTCCAGTTCGGGAGACATTGCGACGGTGCAGGCGGACACGACCGGGGTGAACACACCTGTGATTAGCCCGTTGGGCTCGGTGGTGTTCACGGTGGAGAAATGATTCCCGTTACTCTCCCGTGACTTTTACGATGACGCGCTTGTCGCGCTGGCCGTCGAATTCCGCGTAGAAAAGTCGCTGCCAGGTGCCAAGGTCGAGTTTCCCGGCGGTGATGGGAACGATGACTTCGTGGTGGATGAGCAGCGCTTTCAGGTGGGAATCACCGTTGTCTTCGCCAGTTTGGTGATGTTGGTAGTTCTTGTTGAAGGGCGCGAGTGTTTCCAGCCAGTGGTCGATGTCTTCGATCAGGCCCGGCTCATTGTCATTAACGTAGACACCGGCGGTGATGTGCATTGCCGAGACGAGCACCATACCTTCCTGCACGCCGCTCTTCTTTACTGCGGCCTCAACCTGCGGGGTGATGTGGACGTAGGCACGATGGGTCTTGGTATGGAGCTTGAGGTATTCGGTGAGGACTTTCATGGGTCAACTCTCAGCAGTTGCAGGAAGATCAATACACAGCCATCTACTTAGAAAAGTTCTACCCCTCGACTAGCGCAACGATTCTTCCACTTCCGAAAGCCAGGTGGGACGCTTTAACACTTCGCGGGGTTTGGGGCCGTCGGCGGCGCCGACGATACCGTCGCGCTCCATTAGATCGATCAGGTGGGCGGCGCGGCCGTAGCCGATGCGCAGGCGCCTCTGTAGCAGGGAAGTAGAAGCCTTGCCAAACTCGACCACCAGTTTGACCGCATCTTCGTAAAGCGGGTCGTGCTCGACTTCTCCGTCTTCTCCGATGGTTTCGTCACCCGGGCCGATCTCACGCTCTTCCTGAGGCACTTGCAGGAACTGCTCCTGATATTCAGCAGTGCCCTGAGAGCGCCAGAATTCCACCACGGCAGCGATTTCCTTTTCGGTAACAAACGGAGCATGCAGGCGGTGCAAACGCGCGGTGCCGGCGGGGAGGTAAAGCATATCGCCGCGTCCAAGCAGAGCCTCGGCACCGTTAGCGTCGAGAATGGTTCGCGAGTCGACCTTGGTAGCCACGCGGAAGGAAATGCGTGCGGGAAAATTTGCCTTGATCAGGCCCGTGATTACATCCACGGAAGGCCGCTGAGTGGCCAATACGAGATGGATACCGACGGCGCGGGCCATTTGCGCCAGCCGGGTAATCGATTCTTCTACGTTGCCGGAATCGAGCATCATCAGGTCAGCCAATTCGTCGATGATGATGACAATGTAGGGCAGCGGATGCTCGTCTTCGTTATCGCCGAAAAGGCTGGGAGTGCCGTTTTCATCGAACAGTTTGTTGTACTGGTCAATGTTGCGGACGCCCTTTTGGGCGAGGATCTTGAGCCGGCGTTCCATTTCGCGGACGGCATTGCGCAGCGCGTTGGCAGCCAGCTTAGGTTCGGTGATGATGGGTGTGTAGAGGTGAGGCACGCCATCGTAGTTGCCGAGTTCGAGGCGCTTGGGATCGACCAGAATCAGCCGCACCTGCTCGGGAGTGGATTTGTACAGGATCGACATGATCATGGCGTTGATGGCCACGCTCTTGCCGGTGCCGGTCGATCCCGCGATCAGTAAGTGGGGCATAGCGTTGAGATCGGCGGTGACGATGCGACCGTTGATGTCCTTGCCCAGAGCGAGAGTAAGTTTGGACTTGGAGCCGAGAAATTCCTGCGATTCGATGTTCTCCCGCAACCAGATGATTTCGCGATCGCGGTTGGGCACTTGAATGCCGACGGTGGATTTGCCGGCCATGCGCTCGACCAGGATACTCTCGGCTTTCATGGCCAAGCAGAGGTCGTCAGTGAGATTGGTGATGCGGCTGTACTTAACGCCAGCTTCAGGCTTGAACTCGAACGTGGTGACGACGGGCCCAGGATTGATCTGAGTGACCTGGCCGGTGACATCGAACTCCGCGTATTTTTCGGTGAGCACTTGGGCCAAAATCTTGAGTTCATCGGCGTCGATGGCCTGCTGCTCATCAGGCCGGTGGAGCAGGGAACTGGGAGGCAACTTGAAGCCCCCGGCAATCCGAGGCAAAGTCGTTTTCGGTTTCTGGGCGCTGTCGGCACGCTCGGTGACTTCGGGAGCGGCGATCACGGTCTCAACCGGTTGAGTGGGCAGATCGAGTTCTTCGGCGAAGATGCGGTCGATGCCAGTCTTTGCTGTCTCAGCCATACGGGGCGCAGCGGGTGGCGGAGTAGGAGGGCGCGCCGGGAACATCTGGGTGGTGATCACCGGCTTGGGAGAAGCGCGCCGCTTTTCCAGATCCTTCTGCATGCGCTGCTTAAGACGTTCTTCCTGCCAATCTTTCCAGCGATCGCGCAACGCGAGCACGAAGGCAAAGCGGGTCGGCGCCCACACCTGCAACGCAGAGAACGAAAACGCGGTGGAAAGATAAAGAGCGACAGCCAGCACGGTGGCGCAAACAATGTACGCGCCGGCGGGATTGAAGTAGTGGATGAGGAAATCGCCGACAATGCGGCCGAGCAAGCCTTCGAGGGGGACCGCGCCCATCCAGCGCAAATGGCCGGGGAGGAGCGCGAGCATGGCTGGAAGGAAGATCAGCATCCAGCTGGCCCCGAGGAATTTGGCCAGGGGACATGAAATCTTGCGGGAACGGAACCAGCGCAAGCCCAGCAGCGCGAGAAAGAGCGGCATCAGAAAAGCGCCGATGCCAAAGGCTTGCAAGATCAGGTCGGAAAACAATGCTCCGACGACGCCTACCCAGTTACGAGCGACGCGCGAGCCGGTCAGTACCGAAGCGCTGTTCAAAGAGGGATCGAGCGGCGAATAGGAAGCCAGAGCAAGAAACAGGAGGAGCGCGGAGACGCACAACAGAAAGCCGATCAGCTCATTGAGCCGCCGGTTGTTGGTGGGCGTGAACAGCTGATTGAAATACTTCATGGGCGTATTTCGTCACGCAGATACACAAACAGAGTCTGCGGTGCGACTACGCCAGAGCCCCTTTATTATGACAAGAAGAGCAGCCGGGCACAACGGAGGATTTTCCTCCGGTACCCAGAGTGACAAACACAATCTAGGGTGCCGTGTGGTTGGCGAGCACAAGCACCAGCACACCCGCGATGAGGCGGTAAACCGCGAAGGGAGCGAATCCATGCTTGCGTACCCAGGCCATGAACCAGGCGACGGAACCGTAAGCGACCACGAACGAGACCACGAACCCGATGGCAAGCACCTGCCATCCGTGAGGATCGATTTGAGAAACCCCGATGGGATTCGCGCCCTTGCCGGTAAGCGACTTCAGCAGGTCATAGCAGGTAGCCGTCACCATGGTAGGGATCGAAAGGAAGAAAGAAAATTCCAATGCCGATGCTCGGGACATCCCAGCCAATTGGCCGGCCGCAATGGTGGACATGGAGCGCGAGGTTCCCGGAAACACTGCCGACAAAATCTGACAAGCGCCGATCCAGACGGCCTGACCTAAGCTCATGGCCTCCATGGACCAGGTATGAATACGGCTATTGGCGACGTTTGGGCCGTTGGCCTCGGATCTGGCGTTCAGCGCGTCAACCAACCACATCACGACGCCGCCCACGAACAAAGAGGTGCCGATGATATAGAGACTCTCGAGATGCTTACCAATGACCTTGGTCAGCAAGAAGGCAGGGCCTGCGGTGACCACGAAGGCCACCATGACCAAGCCCAGAGGGTGGGTCAGGGCGGTGCGGTCGCCGCGTTCTCCTTGAGGAAAGGTGGAGAGGAACTTGACGATGCGGTGGCGGAAGTAGACTGGCAAACAGAGGATCGCACCGAGTTGAATGACAATGGTGTACATTTTCCAATAACCGTCGCCCAAACTGATGTGGAACAACGCCTCCGCCACACGCAAGTGCGCGGTAGAACTGACGGGCAGGAATTCGGTCAGGCCTTCGATGATTCCCAAGATTCCGGAAAGCAGGTAGTCGTTCAAGATCCCTCCAAGATTAAAGTATCGCAGAAGCAGGTGCAGATGAGGCTAGCAGGATTGGTTCCCAAGGCAACGCGCTGCTACTCCTCTGCGTTGCCATAGGTGGGCACGCCTTGCTGGATAAGGTAGAGCAGTCGCTGGGCGCGAGCGGCCCAGTCTCCCTGGGATGCCTGCGACGCCCTCTCTGCCAGGGCGATGGCTTTGGCCCGAGATTCCCCGGATTTCTTGGGCTGGTCTTCAGTTTTGTAAATCTCGATCAACGCGGAGTGGCGCCAGGCGGCGTCGTAGAGAGCCTCGGCCACGGCGGGAGAGTCAGGGCGGTCTTTGGCGTATTTTTCGTACATCTCCGCTTCTTTCTCAGGACACTTGGAAGAACTCTGCCAGTCGCCGCAGAGCTTGTTCTCGATCAGGTGGAAGGCGGCGAGATCGGCCCACTTGGTTCCCTTGAACTTTTTCGTCACTTCCTCGAAGTAGTCTTCGTTCATACCCTCGCGCAGGTAGGCCTCTTTTTCGTGTGCGGAGGGGCGCGACATCACGTCAGCCTTCTCGATTTGCCAGCGGATATCGGCCGAGCGGTACATGGCCTCGCCGGCAATCGGCGAAGTGGGGAAGAGCTGGGAAACTTCGTAGTAGAGACGCAGGGCGTCTTGCGCGGCCCCGCGGCGCCCGTGACGCTGGCTGGCCTGGTCTTCGGAGTCGACCGCCTCACCGAAGAGAATCCGGTCGCCATTAGGGGTAGAGGACTGCACCACGCCTTTTTCGAGGATCCAACCGGTGAGCACACGTTCTTCGGTGAGTTGAGCTTCGACGTTGATCCAATCCCGGCTGGTTTGAATCACCACCACTTCGCGGCCGCGTTCGACCTCGCCTAACTTGGCAGAAGTGGCGTCCGGTGCCACGTAGATCGTGGCTACGCGCATCATGGCGCCCCGGATGACGGCGGCTGAGGGGAGCGCGCCGGCGCAGAGCAAAGTCAGCACGGTAATTGCGAACTTCGGTTTCATATTGCTAAAAAAAGAGATGTAGCCAGCTACGTCTCTACAGTTGCTGATTGTTTCAGTTCTTCGAGCAATTCGGGGTCGATGTTACCGCCGCTGATCACCGCGACATGCAGCCGAGCTTTGGGCAAGTGGTCGCGATGAAACAGAAACCCGGCCACGGCCACCGCACCGCTGGGTTCGGCTACAGTCCTGGGATCGGTGGCCAAAAGCCGCACGGCCTGGCGGATCTCGAACTCGCTTACCGTTATGATGTCGTCCACGTACTGGCGGATGTGTTCAAAATTGATGGGTCCGATACTTTGACTGCGCAGGCCATCCGCGATGGTGCGGGTGGCTTGCTCGGCGGAAGATTCGGTAATCTTTCCGGCGCGGAGGCTGGCTTGGGCATCAGCCGCGAGCTCGGGCTCGACTCCGATGACCTTGACGGACGGTTTGCTGAGTTTGATGGCGGCGGCGACGCCGCTGATCATGCCCCCACCGCCGACCGGGACGAGAACCGTCTCGACGATGGGCAGATCTTCGAGAATTTCCAGACCGATGGTACCCTGGCCAGCGATGATTTTCTCGTCGTTAAAGGGCGGAATGACCGCATAGCCCTGGCGCTCGGCTAACTCCTCGGCCCGTTGTTGCCGTTCGAGGCTGCCGGGCCCGACGAGAACGACCTCCGCGCCCAGAGCTTTTGTGGCTTCGCGTTTGATTGCCGGCGCATCGCTAGGCATGACGACAATGGCAGTCGTTCCCACAGCTCGCGCCGCGTAAGCCACGCCCTGGCCGTGATTTCCGCTGGAGTAGGTGATGACGCCGCGCGCCCGGGCTTCAGGAGTAAGCGATGCGATCTTGTTGTAGGCTCCGCGGAGCTTGAAGGCTCCGATAGGTTGCAGATTTTCGGGCTTAAGGAAAAGCCTGCGGTCGTCGGGGGATGCAGGGACGGAGCTGGGAGGGGGAAAGACTGCCTCGATCAGCTGAGTACGAACCGCAACCCCCCGCAGACGGGCTTGAGCTTCGCGAATGTCGTGGAGGGTGACCATTTTCACTTCAAACTTTCAGCCGCAGATAACGCTGAAACCGCGGATAAACCACAGTTAGATCTCCAGTATCACCGGCATGATCAGCGGGCGCTTTTGCGTTTGCTTGGAGATGTAGCGCTTCAAGTCGGCGCGAATTTTTTCTTTTATTACGCCGTAGTCAGCTTTTTCTTCGTCACTTGAAACGTCGAGCGTCTGCATCACCAACTGGCGCGCGCCTTCGATAAATCCGTCTTCTCCCGGCTCGAAGCCCCGGGTCACGATTTCCGGCGAAGTCTCGACGCGACCGGTCAGCTTATTGATGGCGATGATGGGCAGTACGATGCCGTCTTCGCTCAAGTGACGGCGGTCTTTGATGATGAGGTCTTCGACGACATCGGTTCGTGACCCGGAATCGATGCAGACGCGGCCGACGTTCACGCGGCCCGCTTTGCGCGCCCCTAGTTCGTCGAATTCGAGAATGTCGCCACTCTCAATGAGCATGACGTTGCCCACGGAGCCGTGCATGGCCCCGGCCATTTCGGCGTGCAGCTTCAATTGCCGGTACTCGCCGTGAATCGGGATGAAATACTTGGGCTTTACCAGGCTGATGATCAGCTTGAGTTCCTCCTGGCTGGCGTGGCCGCTGACATGGATTGGGGGGAACGATCCGTCGTCGTAGATCACATGGGCCTGGCGGCGGAAAAGGTGATCGATCATGCGATAGATGGCTTTCTCGTTTCCCGGAATGATGCGGGACGATAGAACCACAGTATCGCCTTTTTCGATTTTCGCGTGCTTGTGATTGTCGACTGCGGCGCGCGACAGGGCGGACATGGGTTCTCCCTGAGTGCCGCTGATCAGAACGCAAATCTTTTCCGGCGGGAAATTCTTCATTTCACCGGGATGAACTAGCAGGCCTTCAGGAATTTCAACGTAGCCCAGGTCTTCGGCGATTTCCGCCGAGCTGTTCATGGAGCGGCCAACGAAAACCACTTTACGCCCGTGCTGCCAGGCCAATTCGACTGCGAGCTTAATGCGATGAATGGATGACGAAAAACAGGAGATGAAAAGGCGGCGCTCGGTGCGGGCAAAAACTTCGTCGAACTTGCGGCGCACAGCGCGTTCGCTGGGGGTGTAGCCCTTGCGCTCGACATTGGTGGAATCTTGAAACAGCGCCAGCACGCCCTCTTTGCCGTATTCGGCGAAGGCATGAAGATCGAACAAGCGATTGTCTGTGGGCGTGGCGTCGACTTTGAAGTCGCCGGTGTGGATCATGACTCCGAGGGGAGTGTGAATGGCGAGCGCGACGCAATCCACCAGACTGTGGGTGACCGGAATGGGGTGAATCGTGAACGGTCCGATTTTGAAGCGCTGGCCGGGGCGAATCTCGTTCAGGTCGGCGTCATCGAGAAGTCCGTGCTCCTCAAGTTTGTCTTCGACGTAAGCCAGGGTGAACTCGGTGCCCCAAACCGGAACGTTGAGTTCCGAGAGAATCCAGGGCAGGGCGCCGATGTGGTCTTCGTGGCCGTGGGTAAGAATGATGGCGCGTACCTTTTGGCGATTTTCGGTGAGGTAAGAAATGTCGGGAACGACAATGTCCACACCCAGCAACTCGGCTTCGGGAAACATGAGACCGGCATCGATGACGATAATATCGTCGCCCCAGCGCACAGCCATGCAGTTCATTCCGAACTCGCCGAGGCCGCCCAGCGGCACAATATGCAGTTTTCCGGTTGGCATCAGGGATCAATTGATGCTAGCACAGGTGGTAGTACCCAGTAGCGGGTACTTAGTAGCTAGACCCGACAAAACCGTCGTCACTTCTGGTGGCTGTCCGTTCTGCGATAATGGCGACAGATGGCTAAGCGCGTCGAGCAATCGTGGCTGCGGAAGCGGGTGGAGACAGGCGTGCGCCGCGGATTCGAGCGTGCCTATCAGACGGTGAAAGTCGATCCGCAGAAATTTCTTTTTCAGCTGCGCGCGGCGTACGGTGTGCCTATCGGCAGCTTCCAGGGTCTCTACTCAGTCGAGATGGGCCTGTTGGACGATGTGGCGGGGCGCATCATTGAAGGCGGGATGAAAATGGCCGCGATCGAAGGAGCGGGGCTCGGGTTGGGCGGAATCGTGACCATTGTGCCCGATCTCAGCATCCTGGCGGGGATCACGCTGCGAATGATCCAGAAGCTGAGTCTGATTTACGGTTTCGAATACAACACCGATGAAGAAACGGCGGAGTTGTGGATTGCGGCGGCTAGCGCGGCGGGCGTCGACATTAGCAGGGAACTGCTGGAAAAAGAAGTAGTGAATCGCTTTGTGCCGCGAGTGATCGAGCGCATTGCAGCGCGGGCGAGCGCAGAAGCGGTGGAGAAGTGGTCGGGGCGGCTGATTCCGTTTGTCAGTTCGGTGATCGGCGCCGGGTTGAACTACTACTTTGTACGCGCCTGGGGAGAGCGGGCGAGGAAGCATTTTCGGGAGCGGCATTTGGTGGTGCGGGCAAGAATGAGAGAGCTTCCGCCGGGAGTGGGGCTCGGGTAGGTTCGACCGTGTGATGGGACGGCGCTTCGCGAGGGCAAGATGCCATCGTGATAGCCGGCGGGACGTCGGCGCTCGGTTGTTACCGCAGCCAATCTTCCAGTTCAATCCTCTGGTCGGTCTTCTCGTCGCGGTATTTCACAATGACCGGGGTATATAGCGAAAGATTCCATCCGGAGGGTGCGCCTTTCTTCACGGCTCTGGATCCGGGAACGACTACAGCATTTTCCGGGACTTCCAGAGGCGAATCCCCGGTCGCCTTGTATACCTCACGGCGGACCAGATCGTAGAGCGGAGTGGAGCGAGTAAGGATGGTTCCAGCCCCCAGCACCGCCCGCGCCCGAACTACGGTGCCTTCGTAGACTCCGCAATTTCCGCCGATCAGGACGTCGTCTTCAACAATGACGGGAGCGGCATTCACCGGCTCGAGGACTCCGCCGACCTGGGCGGCGGCACTGAGATGCACCCGCTTGCCGATCTGTGCGCAGGATCCGACCAGCGCGTGTGAATCCACCATCGTGCCTTCGTCGACGTAGGCGCCGACATTGATGAACATGGGCGGCATGCAGATCACGCCTGGAGCGACGAAGGACCCGAGGCGGATGGAAGAACCTCCGGGTACGATGCGGACGCGATCGGCGACGGCGAAACGGCGGGCAGGGAAGGTGTCTTTATCGACAAACGAGAGAGTGGGGCCGTCGCCCATTTGACTGAGTTCGCCGAGGCGGAAGCCCAGCAGAATACCCTGCTTTACCCAGACGTTGACGGTCCATTTTCCGTCGACTTTCTCCGCGGCACGAATTTTGCCCTGGGTGAGTTGATCGCGGAAATCGATAAAAGTTTTGCGAGCTTCGGGATTACTCTCGACTTCGCCGAGGGAGGAGAGACGCTCGATGGCCGTCTTGAGCGTGGACATGAAGGCAGAAGTATAAAGGATTTGAACGCTTCGGGCGCTGCGGCGAGAGTTAACCACAGAGGGCACAGAGGATCGCAGAGAAATGCAAGGTCAACTTTACACGCACTTGCACTCGCTCCGAATCAGTACGTTGGCCATACCCTGAGAAGCAGTGCGGGCTTCCGAAAGCGAAGCGAAAGGGCCATGCCAGCGGGAGTGGTCGGCGTCGTGGCTTGCGGGACGGCCCTTGCCGTGATTGCACTGGCCGCAGGCGGAGCGGTGCAGGACGATTTTGTGGGGCCCGGCCAGCCAGTTTTCGTAGATGAAGAAATTCGCAGTTTCTGACTGCGAGCCTGCGGGCTTGCTGACGAGGCCGGCTTCGGCGGCGATTTTTTGTAGCTTGGAGCGAGTGTCGCGGCGCATGGGCAACAGCGGCAGGCGATAGACTTCCTCGATTTTGTCCATCATGGCGAGAACCGCTTTCACTGGGAGCGGATTCGACTCAATGAAGTTGGCCTGCATCAGCGGCAGGTATTTGCGCTGAATGCCGCGAGCGGCGACCCAGTCGTTGTTCAGTGCGGCGCGGGTCAGGTCGGCCATCTCGCGCGGAATTTCGTTGGATGCCACGGAAATGATTCCAACTCCGCCCAAGGCAATCACCGGAAGGGTGATGGCGTCGTCTCCGGAGAAAACCAGGAACTGCTCGGGCACCGCATTGCAGACTTCGGCGATCTGGCTGATGTTGCCACTGGCTTCTTTTACGCCGAGAATATGGGGAACTTCGGCCAAGCGAGCCAGGGTTGCGGGTTCGATGTTGGCTCCAGTGCGGCCGGGGACGTTGTAGAGAATGATGGGTTTGTCGACCGCATCGGCGATGGCGTGGAAGTGGCGGTACTGGCCCTCCTGTGTCGGCTTGTTGTAGTAGGGCGAGGCGGTCAGAATGGCGTTGACGCCGGGCCGGGCGGAGACTTCTTTGGCTTTCGCGACTGCATCCTGGGTTGAGTTCGAAGTGGCTCCGGCGACGATGGGTACACGTCCGGCGACGACTTCGATGGTGACGTCGATGACGTGCAGCCATTCGTCGTGCGAGAGGGTCGGCGTTTCGCCGGTGGTGCCGCAGGGGACTAGAAAATCAATTCCGGATTCGACTTGCCATGCCACCAAGTTGCGCAGAGCAGGCTCGTCGATGGAGCCGTCCTGACGAAAAGGAGTTACCAGCGCCGTGCCACATCCACGAAGTTGCATCAGATAAAGATAGCGCGAATGGAGGGAGACGGAAAGTGGGGCGGCTAGAGCTCTCGCCAGATGTCTTTGAAGTCGAAAAAGCCTTGCTTGCCGGCGAGCCATTCGGCGGCGTGAACGGCGCCTTCGGCGAATCCGCGACGGGACTTGGCGTCGTGGCAGAGATAGATCCGGTCGGCAGGGGAATCGAGGACCAGTTCGTGCATGCCGACGACGTCGCCTTCGCGAAAAGAGGTAATCTCCAGCTCGGCTCCAGAAGCTACTTGGATGATCTTTTGCATGGTGGAAGCGGTACCGGACGGTGCGTCCTTCTTTTGCTTGTGATGACGCTCGAAGATTTGGCCGGAATATTGGTGTTGCAGCGCGGCGGCAGCGGTCCGGGCAACGTCAAAAAAGAGATTCACGCCGACGGAAAAGTTTGCCGCATAGAGAAGGCCAGTTCCGTCCTCTTCCACCATCTTCCGGATGCGCGGGAGTTCGTTGTACCAGCCGGTGGTGCCAACGACTAGATTCTTCTTGTGTTGAACGCAGGCCTCGATGTGAGCAACCACAGCGTGGGGAGTAGTGAAGTCGATGACGACGTCTTGCGTGGCGAGGAGTGCGGCGGTCAGGGCAGAGGCGTTGGGGTTGTCAGCGGCGCAGAGCGTGGTGACTGTGTGACCACGCTCGCGTGAGACTTCCGCCACCAGGGAGCCGGTTTTGCCTCGGCCTAGAATGAGCAGGTTCATGGGCTGAAAAACCCTTTTACCACAGAGGGCACAGAGTTCACAGAGTACATTTTGAGTTCCGGCGACGTAAAGCTATTCAACGCAGAGGTCGCGGAGAACAGCCGCAGAGAACAATTATGCAAACACTTCTGGATCCAAATCGGAGAAGAATGTCTTGTGCAGGCGCTGAATCACTTTGGGGACGTCGTCTTCTTCGATCACGAAGGTCAAATTGATCTCCGATGCGCCTTGAGAAATCATACGAATTTTAATGTCGGCGAGTTCGCCGAAAACGCGGGCGGCGATGCCCGGTGTCTCGCGTAAGTTCTCGCCCACCAGACAAACGATAGCTTTGCGGCCTTCATATTTTACGTCGGCCAGCTTGGCTAAATCGGCGGCCAGGGCCGGGATCGATTCGTTGGAATCCACCGTGAGCGAGACGCTGACTTCTGAGGTCGAGACGACGTCGACGGCGACGCGATGGCGGTCAAAGGCTTCGAAGATCGAGCGCAGAAAGCCGTGCGCCAAGAGCATGCGAGGCGCGGCAACGTCAATGATGGTGATGCGTTTCTTAGCAGCAATGGCCTTGAAAAAATTGCGGCAATGGGGCACCCGTGCCTGAATACGCGTGCCCTCACACTCGGGGTTGCGGGAATTCAGCACGTGGACGGGAATATTCTTCTGTATGGCAGGCAACACGGTCGCCGGATGCAGGACTTTGGCGCCGAAGTATGCCAACTCGGCGGCTTCGTCAAAGCTGATGAGCTTGATGCGGCGGGCGTCGGGACAAATATTGGGATCGGTAGTGAGCATGCCGTCGACGTCAGTCCAGATTTCGATACGCTCGGAGTCGAGGCCGGCGCCAATGATGGCGGCGGAGTAGTCGGAGCCGCCGCGGCCGATGGTGGTGGTGACACGGGCTTTGTTGGCGCCAATGAATCCGCCCATCACGGGCACTTTGCCGGCCGCGAGGAAAGGCTGAACTTTGGCATGCAGGCGCTCATTGGTTTCTGCGATCTGCGGAGCAGCCCGGGTATGGGCATTGTCGGTGACAATACATTCGCGAGAATCAACCAGGACCGTGTCCAGACCCTTGGCAGTGAAGGCGGCGGCGATGATCTTGCTAGAGAGAATCTCGCCATAGGCGGCGACGTGATCGGTGGTTCGGGGGGTGAGTTCGCCGACTGCGGCGATGCCGCGCAAGAGTTCATCCAGAGCTTCAAAATGTTCCTCCAACTCGCTGTGGAAGCTGGTGAACATGCCAGTCCCCAGCAGTTCGCCGGCGGTCATGTAGTGACGTTCGCGGAGGCCGCGAGAGAGTTCCATTGCATTCTTGCGGTCTCCGGCGCCGGCGGCACGAGCCATGGTCAGTAACTGGTCGGTGACTTTGGCCATGGCGCTGACCACGACGACGGGTTTCTGCGCCAGGCGTCGCTTGACGATGGCAGCAGCGCGGGCGATGGCATCGGCGTCCTGGACCGAGGTACCACCAAATTTCATGACGATCGATTTCACGGCGGTTGTTTTCGTGCCGATCATGAAGACCACCCTGGCCGCAGATCACGGCGGAGGGACGCTGATCCAATCACAGTGCGATCCGCGGTCTTCAATCGAGATAGCCCCGGACCTTCAGCAGCTCGGCGTTGAGAATGGCGGCGCCGGCAGCTCCGCGAATGGTGTTGTGGGAGAGCACGGTGAACTTCCAGTCGAGCACGCTGCACGGGCGCAAGCGGCCAACGCTGGCGGTCATGCCGTTACCCGCATCCACGTCAAGGCGGGGTTGTGGCCGGTCAACATTCTCGAGATAGCGAACCGGCTGCGCAGGGGCACTTGGCAAGTTTAGTTCTTGGGGATCGCTGCGAAACTCGTTCCAGGCGGCAATGATCTCCGCCGTTGCCGGCTTGTTCTTCAGCTTGATCGAAACGGATTCGGTGTGGCCGTCTTCTACCGCCACGCGATTGCAGTGCGCGCTCATAGCGAAAGGCGCAGGAACAATTTTTGATCCGTTGAGTTGCCCCAGAAGCTTGAGAGTTTCCTCCTCCATTTTTTCTTCTTCTTTAGAGATGTAGGGAATCACATTGCCGAGAATGTCGAGCGACGCGACGCCAGGATATCCCGCGCCACTCACAGCCTGCATGGTCACCGCGACGACGGTTTCAATGCCGAATGGCTGCAACGGAGCAAGTGCCATCACCAGACCAATAGCGGAGCAGTTGGGGTTGGTGACCACAAAACCATTCGACTGACGACGCCAAGCCTGACACTCGATCAGCTTGATGTGGCCGGGATTGACCTCGGGGATGACTAAAGGCACATCCGGCTGCATTCGCAAGGCGCTGGAGTTGGTGATCACGGCGTGACCAGCGGCCGCGAAACGAGGCTCCACTTCGGCGGCGATGCTCGAATCCAAAGCGGCAAAAATGACCCGTGGAGCACCCTCCGGCTTGGCTGTTGAGACGGTCATTTCGGCGACCGCGGCAGGCGGAGCTGTTTTCATCCGCCAGCGTGCGGCCTCTTTGTACGGACGGCCTTCAGAGCGGTCGGAAGCGGCCAGCCAGGCCACCTCGAACCACGGATGATGCTCCAGCATCTGGATGAAGCGCTGCCCCACGACACCAGTTGCGCCCAGGATTCCTACGGGAATTCGCGTCGGCATGATTGCTATGAATTTTATAACAGTGCGGGGAGCCGCGCAGGTGGGTGGTTTTTGCGGAAACTGATGATTTGCGGGCAAAGTGCCGATGAAGAACCCGAGGAGTAACCATGCCCGAACTACGCCAAAACTACTTCACCAAGGAATGGGTGATTATCGCCACCGAGCGGGCCAAGCGGCCGGAAGATATGGTTAAGCATCGCCCCGCCAAGGTCGTTTCTTCGCGGGTTGAAAACTGTGTATTTTGTACGGGCAACGAAGGCAAGACGCCGCCGGAAATCATGCGTGTCCCAGCCAACGGAGATGCTCCCTGGCAAGTGCGGGTGGTGCCTAACAAATTCGCGGCGTTATCGCCGGATGTTCAACCCATCCGCACCATTCATCGCACCCGTCGCACCATGGGCGGATTTGGCGTGCACGATGTCATCATCGATACTCCAGACCATTCTCAGACCCTGGCTCTGATGTCGGAGGCGCACGTGGCCAATGTGCTGCGGGTGTACAAATCGCGTTACGACAGCCTGAGTCTGGACCCGAGGATCGCCCACGTCACCATTTTCAAGAACCACGGCAGCGACGCCGGGGCCAGCCTGGAGCATCCGCACTCGCAATTGATCGCCACGCCGGTGATCTCGCACCAGATACGGGAGCGCTTTCAGCAGGCCTTGAACCACTACGATGAATACGGCGAGTGTATGTTCTGCCAAGCGCTGGAAGAGGAGTTGGCGGAACAGAGCCGCATCGTGCTGGCCACGGAGCACTTCGTAGCCATGGAACTATTTGCCTCACCCACGCCATTCTGCACACCCATTTATCCACGGCGGCACATGGCGAGTTTTGGTGATATCAGCGCGGTGGAGATCGCGGACCTGGCGAGGGTGCTAAAAACGGTGCTGGCGAAGCTCTATCACGGGTTGGAGAATCCGGACTTCAACTTTACGATTCGGAGTGCGCCGGCGGAATACGTGGGGGTGAAGCATTTCCATTGGTATGTGAGCATTATTCCCCGGATGACGCGGACGGCGGGGTTCGAGTTGGGCTCGGGGATGTTTATCAATACGGTGGTTCCGGAAGCGGCGGCGGAGTTCCTGCGAAACGTGAAAGTGGAGTTAGGCGTCGGGGCCGGCGGGTGAGGTCAATTCAACGGGGAAATCCTATTGGCGGGGAGAGATTTCCGCGCCGAAGGAATACTCATTCAAAGGACCGAAGCGCTTCTTCTCAGCATAGAGCCGCCAGCGGCGGAAGACGATGCGCAGGCTGGCCATGACCGGAATGGAAAGATAAACCCCCAACACTCCTGCAATTTCGCCGCCGGCCAGCACCCCGAAAATCGCCGCCAACGGGTGTAGTTCCATGCTTTTGCCCATGATGCGCGGTGATGCCAAATAGTCCTGAATCAAACGCCAGACTGCGAGGAAGATCAACAGCACCAACCAGTGGGGATAGCTCATCAAAAGTGCGACCCCAAGAATGACCACGGCGGCGACCAGAGGCCCGACTACGGGAATGAATTCCATGATGCCGCCGGCGGTACCCAGCACCAGTGCGTAGGGAACCCGCATCAGGCCCATGAAGGCGGTGTAGACAATAAGGGAAAACGCGGCCAGAGTGAGTTGCGCCCGAATGAAATGGGCGAGCATGCGATTGAGGTCCCCGCGCACCCCTTCCCAGAACTCGCGCTGCGGCCGGGTTTGCACAAAAGTCAGCCCGACCTCGCCGAAGGCGCGGCCGTCCTTGAGTAAAAATGCCGCCAGGATGGGGACGACGACGAGCAGCCAGGATTCTTTTGCGGCCTCGGCCGCCCGAACGCCAATCCGCTGCGCGATGGCGACGAGATCGTCGCGATGGCGGTTGAGGAAAGCCTGAGATTGGCGAATGGTGGTGGCGCTCCAGCCGCGTTCCTGCCCAATGGTGACGGCGATGTTACCGGAGCTCACCTGGTCGAGGAGTTGGGGCATGGTGTCGCCCAAGCGTTGCGCCTGATGGCCGATCTTTGGACCCACGAAGAAGAAGAAGGTGGCCACCAGAAGGAGAAGCAGAAGATAGATAATGCCGACCGCTAGACTGCGGCTACGGGTCCACTTTTCGACCCGCGACACCGCGGGATCCACGAGGTAGGCAAAGAAAATAGCGAACAGAAAGGCGATCAGGGTGCGGCGGGTGATGTAGAGGAAACCGAGGGCCAGGGCGAACAGCAGCACCGTGGTCAGAACCCGCGCCGCACGTGCGTCAGTAAGGGCCACTTAGTCGCGCACCACTTCGGTTGTGTTTCCCTCGTTTGCCATGCGTTGTAACTTCAATTGATCATCGAGCCAGAGCGTCCAGTCGCCAGACTCGCTTTTCAAATCGAGCCGAATGAGTTCGCGTTCCACACCATGAAGATAAATTTTCTCCCTGCCAGAGAACTGCAGGTTGACCAGCGTGGAGGCACGAGCGTGAGCATTCAAGGTTCCCAATTGCGCCTTCTCTTTTAGCGGGCAGTTGGGCCCGTTCTTTTCTTGCCGGCAACTGGTGGCTAGGTACTTCCAGGCCAGAACCTCGCGCTGAACGAAAAAGTAGTCATCGAGGACGCTGGTGGAAGCCGGCAGCAGAAAGGGTTGCTCATGCGGCTTGTCCGTCGGGCCACTGGTATAGCGCTCGGTGAGAAAATCCTGGCCGGGAAGGACGGTCGCCTGCGACTGGCCGGGGCTGATTTCCTTCCACTCGTAACTCTTCAGTTCACCGCCGGGCGTCAGTTGGAGTTCTGAGGATTGTTCTGCCTGGTCGGGGCCGGCCTCAGTTTTGAACCGCGAAGTGATGGAACTTCCGGTGCTGCTTTGGTGAATGGAAAAAGTCTCGGTGGCCACTCGCTTTCCGTTCATGAAGACACCGAATGAACCGGAGTCCACAGTCTTGCCGAGGGCTTCTTTGTCTGGAGCAGCGAACGTGTTCGCAACCGGCAGCGCGCACAAGAAGACAACGGCGAACCAGCGGCCGTGCTTCGACATTTTCATTCCAACCCGATCCAACATGCCACCTCCGCCGCAACCTCATCGGCATCTTTGCCGGTGGTATCAATACGGCCCGAAGCCTTCAGGTAAGCGGGCCTGCGCTGCTCATAAAGTTCGCGAAACCGTTCGGCATCCTGCAACAACGGACGCTGCTGCTGATCCTGCTCACAACGGCGAAAAAGCTCCTCCGCCGCACCGTCAAGAAAAATCACCCGCGCCCGTGAACTCTCAAGCAATGCGATGTTTTCAGGCTGGGCGAACGCTCCTCCGCCTAATGCCACCACGCGCTGGCCGCCACCCAATTCCGTCAAGAGCTCACGCAGCGCCGCGTTTTCCTGGCGACGAAATTCCGCCTCACCTGAATCGCGAAAAATCTCTGCGACGGAGTGACCCGCCTTAGCCTGGATACGATCATCCAAGTCCTCGAAACTCCACGCCAGACGGCGGCTGAGGCTGCGTCCAACGCTGGTTTTGCCGGCACCCATGAAACCCACCAAAAACACTGCCCTATGGCTGACGGCTTGTGGCATGGATGCACTATCCCGCAAGATCGCGCCTGAGCTTACGGCACGCGACCCCACTAACCGGGACCAGTTTTAACGCTTCTTGAGGTGAATTTTACCACTGAAGGAAAGCAACTTAACCGTCGATGCAGCCTTTCCCATGGTACCTGCGAAGGCACTCCCTGCGCGGACGACAAAGGAGGAATGGGCAGGTTGAAGAGGAAAATCGTTCTCGACTTTCCCTTGGGCGGAGCTGGCGACCACGTCAATGGAAGCGTACGAGGGAGCGGTGGCCTCGATGTCGCCGGTGTGGGTCATCAGCGAGTATTCCCCGCCACCGCCGAAGTCGCCGTCGTAGTGAATCCAGCCGCTGGTGGAGCTAACCGAAACCAGGGGACCATTCACGGAATTTAATGCCACATCGCCGCTTACCGACGTGATTTCCACGTGTCCATCACTCACGTTGGTGAGGGTCACGGGGCCGTTGAGAGTTTTTACATGAACATGGCCATCGCTGACATCGCGCACGTCGACAGTGGCGGTGTTGCCTTCCATAACCAGATCGCCGTGAAGTTTCTCGGCACGAAGCGGGCCGCTGGTGGAACGCAGGGTCACGCTGGCGTCAGCGGGGACCAGCACTTCGTAGTCAACTCGTCCGCTGGTCGCGTCAGCCCCGGGCAACAAATGAGAGACGACAGAAACATGGTTGCCCCCGTGGTTCCGGTCAACTTCCACTTTGTCGGAGTAGAGAATAGCGTTTACTACCACATGGTTTCCACCGGCAGGCTTGACTGAAATCAGGCCATAGGGATTGACGATGGAAATACTGGAGTGGCGGCGCACCTTAAAGTGATATTCCTGGTGCACTTCACCGGCTAGAGCAGCCGTGACCAGAAGCAGTACAGCAAGCGATTCTCTGGAACCACGCCTTCTACGCATACCAAACATCTCCCCGATTCCGGCCCATGTGCTGTGCCAGCGCACGCGAACTTAATTATGGCAGAGACCGAGCCATCCCGATCTCATAAACCATGGCTCTCTGCTCGTACGCATTGGTAAGGTACTGTTGAGCAAGCTCATCGTTAGGATTCTGGCGCGCCGACGATTCCGCATCCCGAATGTACGCATCGACTTCCCGCAAGTTGCTGGCGTAACCTTCGCGAAGGTCAGGGGTGCGCGCTGCCACGATGCTGAGCAACTGGTCTTCATCCGCATTTGCTTTAGCCACGCTCACCGCGCCAGCTGGGGGATTCGCCATTTCCGGCGCCTCCGACGGCACGTTCCTAGCCACCATTCGCGAGAGATCGCCGCGGTATTCGCGCACCACGAGTCCGGCAGCCAGCAAGAGCATGGCCGCAGCCACAGGTGCAAGCCACCGCAACTGCCACGCCGTCCGCCGACTGGCGGGTCGATCAAGCGGGGACTGACGAATCAGACCCTCTTGCCGCAAAGCTATCTCAAGGGAGTTCCAAACTCGCGGACTGGGATCTTCCGTGGCTTGCAGAGTGCGGGCCTGCTGTGCGATGGCATCCAGATCGGACACCAAGTCCCAGCAGTGGGAGCACATTCGTAAGTGCTCATTCGCTTCAAAATCACGGCCGCCCTCAAGCTCCGGCAAGACCCGCTCAAACTCTTGACAGGTCATACTACCTCTCTCCCCGATAACACTTTGGTGGGATCCTCATGGCCTGGTGGCTTTTTCAGCTCTGCTCATCTTGAGGAGGTCCCGTAACTTCATTCGTGCTTTATGCAACTGCGACTTGCTATTGCCGATGGAACATCCGACCATACTGGCAATCTCGTTATGTTCGTAGCCCTCGACGTCATGCAACAGAAAAACCTGCCGATAACCCGGGGGCAAATCCGCGACTGCACGCTGCAACTGCATGCGGTCGACTGCGCCTGACAATCTTACATCGTCAGCGCCTGGTTCTTTCCGTGGAGATTCCTCGTCGGTCTCAAGTGTATCCTCCAGCGGAACCACCGCCAGACCCTTCTTACGGAGCTGCATCAGTACGACGTTTACCGCCATACGGTGCAGCCAGGTGGAAAAAGCCGACTCGCCGCGAAAAGTCCCAATCTTGCGGAACAACTGCAGGAAGGCTTCCTGGGTAAGATCCTCGGCAGCCGCGGTATTGGCAGTCATGCGCAGGCAAAGCGAGTACACTCGCCGCTTGTGCAGGTGATACAGCGTCTCGAAAGCTTCCGCATCACCCTGCTTCGCCCGCTCAATGGCCGCGGCTTCAGAAAGCTTGCCGCCCTGTAGTTTTTTCGCGTCCGTCAAGTCGCCTGTTCCGGCCGCAATCAGTGAGATGCGGCGTAAATAGCTTTTCGTTGTACCGCTTGCAGGCTGAGGGCTGGCCCGAAAGTAACCTCCAAAAACCCCTTCAGCCACTTGCTTTAGACTCCGCCAGCTTCAAAAATACCCTGCCAGCCGTGACCCCAATCAATTTTCCTAATAGATTCAACGGTTAGCGGCAAGGACGCAGAAAGGGGCGCTGCCGGCCGCCCATCCTAGCCCTTCTTAGCCGATGCCGTGGTAATGGTCTCTAACCCGTGACCGTGGGGTCCAGTTTCCCTTTGGCGCAGCAGGAATGCGAAAAACACCCCGAGAAAGCCCAGTACGGAAAAGATCCACATGCCCAGACGGTATCCGGCGGGGTTGGCGGCGCTGGCATTTCCGTAGTCGTTGGCCCAGCCGATCAGCAGATTGAAGCCGAATAAGCCAATGTTTTGGATCATGGTCATGAGCCCATATGCTGTACCCAACTTGGACTGGTCCACGATATAGGCCACCGAAGGCCACATCACTGCTGGGATGAGAGAAAATGCCACTCCCATCATGATCATAGGGAGATACAGATTGATCTGGGTGTACGCCATGATGAGATAAACCGGGATCAGCAGCAGGGAAGCAAACATCATCAGCACCGCCCGCTTTCCGATGCGGTCAACCAGCAGGCCGAACAGCGGCGTCGCAATCATGGCAAAAAGCGTCAGAATACTGGAGAGGAAACCGCCGGTTTCGCGGGTGGTTCCGTGAGCTTCCTCGAAGAACTTCACGGCGAAAGTCTGGAAGGGAAAAATTGCGGAGTAGAAGGTGACGCAAAGCGCGACGATATACCAATAGCTCACGCCGAACTTGAAGAGGTCAGCGAAAACGACTTTGTCAGTTGAGGCTTCGCCGAGGTGGTAGTTCTTTTCGGCGTAAACTTCCATGATCCAGTAAACGACGGCCCCGATGACGCACAACGTAGAGAACGCCAGCATGATCAGAAACGGCCAGCGCCAGTAGGCATACGCGGATCGCGCCCAGGTGGGCGAGTTCAGGGCGGCGAACGAACCCAGGCGGGCGATGGTCAGATTGATGCCAAAGGCGAAGCTCAACTCTTTGCCTTTGAACCAGCGGGCCAAGGCGGCGGTGACCGCAACGATCAGGGACTCTGCGCCCATGCCGAAGATGAGGCGTCCAGTGGCCATCATCCAAAGGTGTCCGGCGGCGGCGGTGATGGCTGGACCGATGAGGCAGAGCACCCCGAAAATCATCAGCGATTTCCGCAAGCCGATGCGATCGATGATGAAACCGCCGATCACTACCGTGAAAATATTTGGAAAACTGTAAATCGCCTGGAGCAGGCCGATGTTCGAATCCGAGAAGCCCAGTTGTTGTTTGAGAACGTCGGCAAGGGGGCTGAGCGCGTCGTAGACGTAGTAGTTGCCAAACATGGCGATGCTGACGATGAGCAACACCATCCAGCGGTACACTCTTGACGGCTCGGGACGCACGGCTTCTGGCATCGAGGCTCCTTATGCGGGGCGTTCTAGTCTGACTAGAAGGCGAAGCAACAAGAAGATAGCAGATGAGGGCGGCGGTTGCCATTTGTGGGAGCGGCCTCTGTGATAAAGTAATGTGCTCGCGGGCCACAGTGCCCCGCATATTGCCACGGTAAGGAGTGAGTTATGCCCTCAGTTTACGATCTGGTGAAAGACCGCCGTATCTATTCGATTGAGGCCGAGAAGACGGTGTTGGAAGCGGCCCGTTTCATGATGGAGCACAACATTGGGGCGTTGCCGGTGATGCGCAATGGCGAGCTGGCTGGAATCGTCTCCGAGCGCGACATTATGAACCGCGTGGTCGCGGTGGGGCGCATGCCGGGGACGACGAACGTCTCCGAGGTAATGACCGCCAACCCCAAGTCGATCAGCATGAATGAGACGGTCGAGAACGGCCTGTTCCTGATGCGCGAGTTCGGATTTCGCCACTTGCCGATTGTCGATGGCAAGCAGTTGAAGGGTTTGGTGTCGTTGCGCGATCTGTTGCTGCGCGTGGTGGCGCAGAAGGAAGCGGAGAGCCGGAAGGCGAGCTAGGATAGCCAAAGCTAAGGCGCGATGCCGAACACTACGCCTTGCTCATAGGCCCCACCGCCCTCAGTGACTCCGTAAAG
>Ga0209169_10000338_pt1 | contig 28281 bp, 22 predicted proteins | sample HubBroMetageWRM4_FD_188346 | JGI IMG/M metagenome (GOLD analysis project Ga0209169, IMG submission 188346) | Warmed soil microbial communities from the Hubbard Brook experimental Forest, New Hampshire - Hubbard Brook CCASE Soil Metagenome WRM 4... | ecosystem: Environmental > Terrestrial > Soil...
ATCATCAATCAACCATCAGCAATTTCTTTCCGCGCAATGCCCGTGCCCTATAATTCTTTGCAATGACCTTCCAACAGGTGCTGGATGGAGCGGAAGTCCTTGCGCGCAGCGGGGATCCGGGAGTGAGTGGTGTGGAATATGACTCGCGGCGGGTGAAGCCGGGAGGCATGTTCGTGGCTATGCGTGGGGAATCCAGCGACGGCAACCGGTTTATCGATCAGGCGATTTCGGCCGGGGCGGTGGCGGTGGTTACGGATTCGGCGGCGGAGAAGGCGCGTCCCGGTGTGGCCTGGGCGGTAGTGCCGAATGGGCGGCGGGCGCTGGCGCGGGTTAGCGCCAACTTCTATCGCAAGCCGGCGGAGCGGATTGCGGTCACGGGAATCACGGGGACGAATGGGAAGAGTACGACGGCGTTTCTGGTGGAATCGATTCTGGCGGCGGCGGGACGCAAGAGCGCGCTGATCGGGACGATTGAATATCACGTGGCGGGGAAAGTGTTGCCAGCGCCTCATACCACGCCGGAGGCGCTGGAACTGAATCGCTTTTTCAGTGAGGCGTTGGGGTGGGGCGCGACCGAGGCGGTGATGGAGGTCTCCTCACACGCTTTGGCGCAGGAGCGGGTGTTTGGGGTTCCGTTCGATGTGGCGGTGTTTACTAATTTGACGCGCGACCACCTTGATTATCACAAGACGATGGAAGAGTACTTCGCGGCCAAACGGATCCTGTTTGAGGGCTGCGGGACGGATGCTCCGCGCGCTGTAGTGACGAATGTGGATGATGAGGCGGGCGCGAAGCTGGCGGAGTTCAGCCGGAAGCGCAGCTCGGTGGTGCTTAAGTATGGATGGGAGCGCGGCGACTTGCACGCAGAGAAAGTGGAGATCACAACGCGCGGGACGCGGTTTGATCTGGTGACGCCGGAGGAGAAGATCGCGATATTCTCGGCGCTGATTGGGCGAGTGAATGTGTACAACATTCTGGCGGCGGCGGGAACTGGGTATGCTCGCGGGTGCGGGGCGCGCGCGATTGCGGAGGGGATCGACAAGCTGGCGTGCGTTCCGGGAAGGTTTGAGCGAGTCGATTGCGGGCAGCCGTTCACCGTTGTGGTCGACTATGCGCACACTGACGATGCTTTGCGGAATCTGACCGCGCTGGGGCGGGAATTGGTTTCTGCCGCGAAGGGACGAGTGTTGACGGTGTTTGGATGCGGAGGGGATCGGGACCGCAAGAAGCGTCCGTTGATGGGTGAGGCTGCGGGGCGGGGAAGCGATTTCGTGGTGCTGACGTCGGATAATCCGCGGAGTGAGGATCCTGTTGCAATCATTAATGACGCGGTGGTCGGAGTGCAGAAGACTGGAGTGAGGTACAGCGTGGAGCCTGACCGGCGGAAAGCGATCGCGCTGGCGATTGGCGAGGCGCGGCCCGGAGACATCGTGTTGCTCGCGGGAAAGGGGCATGAGAAGGTGCAGGTCACGCAGGAGGGTCCGGTTCCATTTGACGATTTGGAAGTGGCGCGAGCGGCGTTGCGGGCGGCGGGGTTTGAGTGTGGTGCGGCGGCTGGAGCGAAGGGATGAAGCTGACTCTGGCGAAGATTGCCGAGTTTGTTTCTGCCACGGGGGCGTTTGCGCCTGAAGAATTGGCGCGAGGTTATTCGATCGACTCGCGGACCGTGGGGCCGGGCCAGCTTTTCTTTGCCGTGAAGGGTGAGCGCCTGGATGGCCACGACTTCGTGGCGCCGGCGCTGGCGCGAGGAGCAGTTGCGGCGGTGGTGCGCGAGGATCAGCTGGGGCGATATCCGGGAGAGACGCGGTTGCTGGCGGTGGAAGATACGCTGGTCGCGCTGCAGACTCTGGCTACGGCGGTGCGGAAGTTGTGGGGCAAACCGCTGATCGGGGTGACGGGATCGGCGGGGAAGACGACTACGAAAGAAGCGATTGCGCACGTTCTCAGCTCGCGGTTTCGAGTGCTCAAGTCGGAAGGGAATTTCAATAATCATTTTGGTTTGCCGCTGATGCTGTTGAAACTGGAGCCAGAGCATGACGTGGCCGTTATCGAGATGGGGATGTCGCACGCAGGGGAGATTCGTGCTCTGGCGAAGATTGCGCGGCCGGAGATCGGTGTAGTCACCAACGTCGCGCCGGTGCATCTGGAGTTCTTTGATTCGCTGGCGGGAATTGCTCGGGCGAAGTATGAGTTGGTGGAGTCTTTGCCGGCGCGCGGAATCGCGGTGTTGAATGCCGATGACGAGTATGTCTCGCAGTTTGGGCGCGACTTCAAAGGCAAAGTTGTGATGTATGGCATGCGGGCAACGGCGGAGGTGCGCGCCGAGAATGTCCAGTCGAAGGGAGCTGAGGGCGTGGAGTTCGAGGTGGTGATTGGGGACGCGCGCGAGCGCGCCAAGCTGCCGTTGGTGGGGGAGCACAACGTCTCGAATGCGCTGGCCGCGGTGGCGGTTGGGTTAGAACGCGGGCTTACCCCTGCAGAGGCGGTGGGGGCGCTGGCGACGCTGGCTCCGGCAGACAAGCGCGGAGAGGTTCTCCAAGTGGGTAACATCACGGTGATCAACGATTGCTACAATTCGAATCCGAAGGCGCTGGAAGCGATGGTGGATGCTTTGGCGGCAATGGCGGCCAGGCGGCGGATTGTGGTGGCGGGCGAGATGCTGGAGTTGGGGCCGGCGGGCGAAGAGATGCATCGTCAAGCGGGGCAGCATATCGCGGGGAAGAAGATCGATGTTCTTCTCGGAGTACGCGGGCTGGCGCAGGCGATGGTCGAGGGCGCGCGGACGGCGGGGGCCCGGGCGGAATTTGTGGCAGCGCCCGAAGAAGCCGGGGAATGGCTGGCGCGCGAGGGGCGGGACGGAGACCTGGTTTTGTTGAAGGCTTCACGCGGAGTGAAATTGGAGAAGGCGCTGGAAAGCTGGAAGGCGCGGCGGGAGTCGTAATTTGCCACGGATTTTCACGGATTCACGCGGATAAAAAGAACGCTAATAAAAAGATCCGCGAAGATCCGCGAAAATCCGTAGCCTGTTGAATGATTGAATTGCCCGGATTCTTCGGAGCGGGACGGAGGCTGATTGCTCTACTGGCTGTTGTTCCTGAAGCTGCAGCATTATTTTCCGCCGTTCCGCATCTTTCGCTATCTGACGTTCCGCACTGCGTTTGCCAGCCTTACCGCACTGTTTACCGCGCTCATCGTGGGGCCGCTGGTGATCAAGCGGCTGCGCGAATTCCAGATTGGACAATACATTCGGGAAGAAGGTCCGAAGGCTCATCAGAAAAAAGCCGGGACGCCCACCATGGGCGGGCTGCTGATTGCGATTGCCGTCGTGGTACCTACTCTGCTGTGGGCGGACTTGAGCAACCGGTTTGTCTGGATCGCGGTGTTTGCCACCTGCGCGTTCGCGGCGATTGGATTTACCGACGACTACACCAAGGTGGCGCATCGCCGAAACCTGGGGCTGACCGGGCGGGCCAAACTGGGGTTGCAGATTGCGACCAGCATCGTGATCGCCGTGATGCTGATCGTCATGCAGACCTATGGCATGTATTCGACCAAGCTGATTGTACCCTTCCTCAAGCAGTTTCATCCCGATCTGGTGGTGCAGAGCCTGGAGCGTAATCCGCACCTGTGGGGGCTCGCGTTCCTGCCGTTTATCGCGTTCGTGGTGCTGGTGATTGTGGGTTCGAGCAATGCGGTGAATCTTACGGATGGGCTGGACGGCCTGGCTATTGGCTGCACGGTGATTGCCGCCGGGGCGCTGACGGTTTTGACTTATGTGAGCGGCCACGCGACTTTTGCCGCTTATCTGGAAATCCCGCGCATGCCGCAGGTGGGCGAGCTGACGATTTTCTGCGGAGCGATGGTGGGGTCCTCGATTGGATTCCTGTGGTACAACGCGCATCCCGCCGAAGTGTTTATGGGCGATGTGGGATCCCTGGCGCTGGGCGGAGCGATCGGGACCGTGGCGGTGATCATCAAGCAGGAACTGCTGCTGCCGTTTATTGGCGGAGTGTTTGTGATCGAAGCGCTGTCGGTAATTTTGCAGGTGGGGTCGTACAAGCTGCGCAAGAAGAGAATTTTCAAGATGGCGCCGCTGCATCATCATTTTGAGCTGATGGGATGGTCGGAATCGAAAATTATCGTTCGGTTCTGGATCGCGTCGCTGGTGTTTGCGCTGTTCGCGCTGACGACTTTGAAGCTGAGATAACCCAGTGGCCAGTGAAAGGCTCTACGATACTGGTCTTGATCGTGGTTTTACTGGTCACTGGCCACTAGCCACTGATCACTTCTTTTGATGGAACTCAAAGACAAACGCGTGCTGGTGGTTGGACTTGGCAAGTCAGGGGTCGCTTCGGCGCTCTTTCTTAAGGCGCATGGGGCTCGGGTTACCGTGTCCGATACCAAGAGCGGGGACGAGCTGCGGAATGAGATTCCGTCGCTGCTTGACCATGGGATTACGGTCGAGACCGGCGGGCACGGCGAACGCACCTTTCGCGGACAAGACCTGATTGTAGTGAGCCCAGGGGTTCCGGCGGATTTGCCGATGCTCGCGCAGGCGCGATCCATGGGTGAGGCGGTGATTGGCGAGATTGAGCTGGCGGCACGGTTTCTGCCGGGGCCGATTGTCGCTATCACTGGCTCGAATGGGAAGACTACGACTACGACACTGACAGGCGAGATTCTGACCGCAGGGGGAATCCCGACGCGGGTGGGCGGGAATATTGGTACACCTGCGATTTCGCTGGCCGACCGAGCCACGCGAGAGACCGCGATTGTGCTGGAGGTTTCTAGCTTTCAACTGGAGACGATTCAGACGTTCCGTCCGAAAGTGGCTGTCGTGTTGAACGTCACGCCCGACCATCTCGACCGGCACCGGACGTTTGAGGCTTATGTGGATGCCAAGGCGCGAATATTTCAGAATCAGCGGGGCGACGACTTTGCGGTGCTGAATGAGGATGATCCAACTTGCGTGACGATGGCGGAGCGCACGCGAGCGCAGGTGTTCTGGTTCAGCCGGCAGAAGGAAGTGAAGCAGGGGGCGTGGGTGCGCGAGGGGAACATTCTTTTTCGCGATGGCCGGGCTGAAGCGAAAACGTCTCAGCGCGAGATCATGCTGGTTTCAGAGATTCCGCTGAAAGGCGCGCACAACCTGGAGAATGCGCTGGCGGCGGTGTGCGCAGGTGCGCTGATGGGATGTGCTCCGGAGAAGATCCGGCAGGCCGTGCGCGAGTTCAAGGCGGTCGAGCACCGGCTGGAGTTTGTGGCCACGATCCGGGGCGTGGATTATTACAATGACTCGAAGGCTACGAACGTGGATGCGACGATCAAGGCGCTGGAGTCGTTTCCGGCGAATATCCACTTGATTCTTGGGGGCAAGGACAAGGGCAGCGATTACACAGTGCTGAACGACTTGCTGCGACAGCGGGTGAAGCGGGTGTACACGATTGGGGTGGCGGCAGGGAAGATTGAGTCGCAGATTGGTTCTTCGAAAAGCGGGGGCGTTGAAGTGGTGCATGCCGAGACTCTGGAGAATGCTGTGCGCAAGGCGAACGCGGTCGCGGAGCCGGGTGATGTGGTGTTGCTGGCTCCGGCTTGCGCGAGCTTTGATCAGTTCAAGAATTACGAGCACCGCGGGCAGGCGTTCAAGGAGATTGTGCGGGGGCTTTAGAACTTTTCCACAGCATGGTGTGACATCCAACCTTGCTTCCACCATCCGGATCGCGCGATCATAGCCGAGACGCACGGACTATTGAGAGCCTGATCGGCCCAGTCCTAAGTCCAATGTTCTCAGGATTTTGACCTCTAAGTTCTTTGACATCAAGATTCTGCGGACACTTTTTGCAAACACCGCGACCAGCAAGGCTTTCAGAAGGCATGGGGGAGGGGGGGTACCCTCTATTCCGACAGTCTCTCTTAAATCGGGAGCAGCGGCGACAGGTTTATTTCAGCAAGGAATCCACAGCCTGCCAGGGCGAAGCTAGCGCTCGCGGGAGTGAGAGGTAGAAACGCCCTTTGAAGTCGGCGCCAGGTTGGGGGTGCTAGGGATCCTTCGACTCCGCAAGTGTTTCGCGTTCGCGAAACACTTGCTGCGCTCAGGATGACAACCGGGATGAGATCCTCCCCGTCCCTGAACCAAGACAATCAACAATCAAAATTCAACAATCAGCAATTCCTGCTCCGCGTCTCGGCGACTCCGTGGTGAAATGAACTTCCCATGGCGAAGCGGGTTAGTGTCGATCGCTGGCTGTTTACCGTGACCATGCTGCTGGTGTTTGTGGGGCTGGTGATGGTGTTTTCGGCTTCGGCGGTGATGGCGCGAGAGCGGTTTGGATCGCCGTATGCGTTCTTGTTGAAGCAGTTGATCTGGGCAGCGGTGGGTCTGGTGGCGATGGTGGTGGCGATGCGGGTGGATTACCGGCGCTACAAAAATCCGGCGCTGGTATTTTCACTGCTGGGGTTGACCACGCTGCTGTTGATCTCGGTTTTCTTTCTGGATCGCTCGCACAATACGCATCGCTGGATTCATGCGGGAGGATTTTCCTTTCAGCCTTCAGAGTTGGCCAAGCCGGTGCTGATTCTGTTTCTTGCCTACTTTCTCGAGGGGCGCAGCAAAACCATCAATGACTGGCGCAACACGCTGGCGCCGGCGGCGGTGCCCGTGATGGTGTTGCTCGGATTGATCGTGTTGCAGCCTGACCTGGGAACAGCGATTGCTTGTGCGGGGATTGCGGCTTGCATTCTGTATGTGGCGGGCATGCGGCTGAGGTACTTTGCGGGTGCGTTTGGGGCGGCGCTGGTGCCGCTGTATTTTCTGATCTTTCATGTGAGCTTCCGGCGCGACCGCATTCTGGCTTTTATGAATCCTTATGCGGAGCGGCAGAAAGCCGGATTTCACCTGATTCAGTCTCTGATTGCCGTGGGCACCGGCGGGATTACCGGGACAGGATTGATGGAAGGCAAGCAGAAACTGTTTTACCTGCCAGAGCCGCATACTGACTTTATTTTTGCGGTGACCGCGGAAGAGTTGGGGCTGGTGGGTGCGCTGTTTGTGGTTGCGCTGTTTGCCATCTTCTTATGGCGTGGGATGCGGGTTTCGTGGCGCACCGAGGATAGTTTCGGGCGCTACCTGGCGGTGGGGATTACGAGCATGGTGGTGTTGCAGGCGTTCATCAACATGAGCGTGGTGCTGGGGATGATGCCAACCAAGGGCATTCCACTGCCGCTGGTGTCGTATGGCGGGTCGTCGCTGTTTTTCACGCTGGCGTGCGTGGGCGTGCTGCTGAATATTACGAAGCAGACGGAGTGAGTACGGCAATTGTTGATTGTTGATTTCTGATTGTTGATTGAGAAGCTCAAGATATTGCCAGACTGCCTGAGACCGGAAGCAATTAGTCAACAATCAGCAATCAACAATCAGCAATTCCTTTATAGTCACTGCATGCGGGCCATTCTGGCGGGCGGCGGGACGGGAGGGCATGTAATCCCGGCGCTGGCCATCGCGAACGAACTCAAGAAAAGTTATTCGGCCGACGTGCTGTTTATCGGGACGGCGCGGGGGATTGAGAACCGCCTGGTGCCGGCGGCGGGATATCCCCTGCAACTGGTGAGGGTGGGCGCGCTGAAGAATGTCAGTTTGATTACTCGGGCGAAGACGGCGTTCGATTTGCCGCGGGCGGTGTGGGATGCGGGCCGCATGCTGAATGAATTTGCGCCTGACGTGGTGATCGGGGTGGGCGGATATGCTTCGGGTCCGGCGATGCTGGCGGCAGTGGTGAAGCATATTCCGACGCTGGCGTTTGAGCCGAATGTCGTGCCGGGATTTGCGAATCGGGTGGTGGCGCGGTTTGTGTCCGGAGCCGCGGTGCACTTTGAAGAGACGGCGAAATATTTTCGTCACGCGGAAGTTACGGGCGTGCCGGTGCGGCAGGCGTTTTTTGAGGTTCCGGTTCTAACTAATAAGATGCGGGGCGGGACGCCGACTCTGCTGGTGTTTGGCGGAAGCCAGGGAGCGCATGCGATCAATGAGGCGATGATCCGCTGCCTGCCGGAGTTGAGGAGGCAGGCGCCGGGGGTGCACATCATCCATCAGACCGGGGAGCGTGACTATAATGACGCGCTGGCGGCGTATGCATCTTTTGCCAGTGGGACGGGCGAATCGGCGGAGGTTTTCAAGTTTATTGAAGATATGCCGGCGGCGTTTGCGCGGGCCGATCTGCTGGTGTGCAGATCGGGCGCGAGCACGGTGGCGGAAATTACGGCAGCGGGGAAGCCTGCCATCTTTGTGCCGTTTCCGCGAGCGGCGGACGATCATCAGCGGGTGAATGCGGAAGCGCTGGCACGAGTTGGAGCGGCGGTGGTCGTCGAGGAGTCGAAGCTGGAGGGAGTGTGGTTGGCAGAGACGATTGCGGCGTTGTTGGGGGATCCGCGGCGGTTGCATGTCATGAGTGAGGCGGCGCGGGGGTTGGCGCATCCTCATGCCGCGAGGGATATTGCGGCTATGGCGGCGCGGGTGGCGGGGGTGGAGAGCTAGCGGTGTGGTGCTAGAGGCATACGCGGGCATGCCTAGCTAACTCCTCGACAGGGCCGCTGTCACGCTGCAGTGAAAGGGGTCCTTTGACTGCGTAAGTGCTTCGCTATCGCGAAGCACTTACTTCGCTCAGGATGACAGAGCATGTTTGCCAAGATTCAGCAGATACATTTCGTGGGGATTGGCGGGATCGGCATGAGCGGGATTGCCGAGGTGGTGCTGAATCTTGGGTATAAGGTTTCGGGATCGGATTTGAAGAGTTCGGCAGTTACGCAGCGGCTGGCTGGGTTGGGTGCTGCTGTGTTTGAGGGACATCGGGCGGAGAATATTGCCGGGGCGGAAGTGGTGGTTACTAGTTCGGCGATCGCGGCGGAGAATCCTGAGGTCGTTGAGGCTCATAAGCTGCACGTGCCGGTGATTCAGCGGGCGGAGATGCTGGCGGAGTTGATGCGGTTGAAGTATGGCATCGCTGTTGCCGGGATGCACGGCAAGACCACGACCACTTCGATGGTAGCGGCGGTGCTGGCCGGAGGTGGGCTCGATCCCACGGTGGTAGTGGGCGGGCGCGTGGATGCGATGGGGTCGAATGCCCGGGTGGGGAAGTCGCAGTATCTTGTCGCCGAGGCGGATGAGAGTGACCGGTCGTTCTTGAAATTGTCCCCGATTCTGTCGGTGGTGACCAACATTGACCGCGAGCACATGGATTGTTACCGGAACATGCGGGACGTGAAGAAAACGTTTCTGGAGTTCATGGACCGGGTGCCGTTTTATGGGATGGTGGTGGCATGCAATGACGATCCCATGCTGCGGCGGTTGCTGCCGGAGGTGCAGCGGCGGACGGTGACTTATGGGACGAAGCGCGGGTCGGATTTTCTGATCAAGATCCCCACTTCTCGCGCAAAAAGCGCGCGAGAAATGGGGCACCTGCTGAATTCTTTTCGCGTTCGCTACCGTGGCGATGATTTGGGTGAATTCACCCTGCATGTACCGGGCATGCACAATGTGCTGAATGCTACGGCGGCGATTGCGGTGGGGGTGGGGCTGGATGTTGCGGTGGAAGCGATTCGCGCGGCGCTTGACCAGTTCCGCGGGGTTGACCGGCGGTTCCAACTGCGGGGGCGGGTGGCGGGCGTTAGCGTGATTGATGATTACGGGCATCATCCCACGGAGATCAAAGCGACGCTGGCGGCGGCGCGGTCGTGCGGGTTTGGCAAGATTCATGTGGTGTTCCAACCGCACCGGTACACGCGCACGCGCGATCTGATGGAGGAATTCACTACGGCGTTTGGCGATGCGGACTCGCTGTTTGTGCTCGATATTTACGCGGCAAGCGAGAAGCCGCTTGAGGGGATCAGCGGAGAGAAGTTGGCTATTGCAGTCCGCGAGAAGGGTGGGCGGAGCGTTCAGTATGTAAGTTCGTTTGCGGATGCGGTGAGTGCTGCGGCTGCGGTGGCGCAGGATGGGGACATGGTTCTCACTCTGGGTGCGGGTAGCGTTTCGCAGCTGGGTCCGATGATTCTGGAGAAGTTGAAGGAGCGCGAGTGAAGCAATTGCGCGAGTGTTTAGTGCTTATGCGCTTCAACGTAGGAGCGTAGAACCGCATTCATCCGCGTGAGATGGCCGTCGCCTTGTTCCTTAAACCAGTCAAACACGTCGCTGTCAACGCGAAGATGAACGGAGGTTTTGCCCTGCGGCATGACAACCCGGGCGCGTTTCCAAAAATCGTCATCGATTCGCGGGGCCTCTGGCGCGCCGGCACGGGTTTTGCTTGCTCCGCGCGAAACTTTTCTCTTGATCGCGCTAAGTGAATATTTCACGGTAGTATCTTTCTGCGTCATGACGGTTCGCTTTTCTCGCACTGATCATGCGAATGGTCTTTTCTCCACGCCAGGTGTAGATGACATGCAGTACCGTATCGCCCGATAATCCAAGTGCGATGCATCTCAACTCACCGTAATCCGCTCGATCGTCGATGGCTTCGAGGATCGGGCGTTCGAAGATCAAAGCAGCGTCAAGAAAATCAATCCCGTGATTTTCGATGTTGGCTGCGTTCTTTCGTCCCATTCGAAGTTCAACTCAGCCATGAGTCTGCGATCCTAATAATACACATATGTGTACACATCGTCAAGATGATGTCGACCGCGGGCATGGGAGGCGTCTTGCAGGCGGGCGACCGATTTTGGGGGGACGCCGCTCATTTGGGGTTTGCACTCGACGATGCAATCGAACTGAACTGCGGCGTCGGCGTACCGGTGGCTGACTTCGGTTAGAAGAGCGAGCGCGTCGGGCGGGGAAATGTTCTGCGCGGTTTGAGAGAAAGCTAGAGCGAGGAACAACACAAATGGAAAGGGCATACCTCCTCCCCATGGCTCCGCATTTTATACCCTTGGCAGCGAAGTTTTCCCGCATTTGTCCGACCCCCGTTGCTAACGGAGCTGGTTGGCGCTCGTCCAATGTGACAGATGGAGATCAGGCTATGAAAACTAGACAGGCTTGGGTTTGGCTGGCGGCTGGAGTGCTGGCTCTGGGATTGAACGGGTTTTATCTGGACGGTGGCGCGGCTTGGGCGCATCGGATTATGGATGGGGCCTTCGAGCGGGTGGCTGCGCGGTCGCGGGTTTTCGGTGATTTCGCATCGGCACGGGCTGTGGTGGAACTGGCATCCGTGCGGTTTGACCGATTTGTGGAAAAGGCCAACGTTGTGGCTATGCGGGACGAGAATGCCTCCTGCCCTCTGGCTGCAGCGATGGCACGTTTCCATGCCGGTGTTGCGCGGGCTGGCGTGACTCATCTTGAAGCCATGCCGGGTCGGGACGAAGCGGCTCAGGCGCGGGCGGAAGCGAATCAAGCGCGAAACGAGGCCCGGTTGGAAGTCAATCAGGCTCGGATGGAGGCGCGGGTCGAAGCGGATCAGGTTCGGGCGGAGGCGCGCGAGGAAGCGAATCAGGCTCGGATCGAAGCACGTAGCGCCCGAGCTCGGATGGTTCCGGTCGTGTTCAACTCACTGGCCGTCCCTGTTGTTTGTCCGCGGATGCGGGTGACTGTTCCGCGTGTGAGTGTTCAGCGGCTGCCTATGTAAGATTCTGGCATTGGTGGTCGATGGAATGGTGAGAACGGTGCGGATTTAAAGTTTTTGTCCTCCTGAGGAAAGCGGACGCGGCGAAACTGCCGCGTCCGCTTTTTTTCTGCACTTGTATCTGCGCTTCTATTTGCACTCTGCTTACTTGCTGACGAGTTTGAACACGAGCGGGAAAGTGCGGCCGCTCTGCTTCCACTCGCCTGTAATCTCCGAGTGGTCGGGGTTCATCTTGCCATCGAAGGTGCTTCCGAAGCGTTCGATGGCAAAGTGCAGATCGGGCTCTTTGTAAATGACTGCGTCGATCGCCGCGCCTGCGGCGCCCTGGTCCGGGCTGTCCAGGCTTCCGTTCAGTGTGCCGTTGGCGGACTGTGAAATGTGAATGATCACTCGCAGGCTGCCATCGCCGGTGTCGATCTTGCCTTCCCAATCACCGGTTGCCGCCGAGACCGAAGCCGCGGTCATGGAGCCAAGGAATAGTGTGGATACGGTGATGGTCACCAGCACCGCGAAGAATCCGAAGCGTAACGCCTTATGCATGTTCATTAGATAACTCTCCTTAGTTGATTGTGAGTAGATTGATCGCCAGCCGAAACAGGCTGGCTCGGTCAGCCGGCGGATTTTCCATCGCCGGGTTCAAAGATGTCTTCAATGGGTTGCTTGAAGAGCCGCGCGATGGCAAAGGCCAGCGGCAGACTTGGGTCGTACTTTCCGGTTTCAATGGCATTCACGGTTTGCCGCGATACCTTGAGCCGGCCGGCCAGGTCGGCCTGCGACCACTCGCGTTCTGCCCGAAGAACTCGAAGGCGGTTTTTCATTCAGGCACCAACTCGCGTGGAATTAGCGATGTTCGGCGGTTCATCGGTATCTCCGGGCTGAGACCGCGTAGGAAACGGCCCACAGCAGCATCATGAAGGCGCCTACTTCGTCCCACGGTGGGCGGCCGATGCCGGCTTGCTCGATGCCGCTGAAAAAAGCAGTGATGATGAGAGTCAACATGAACGCAATGGATGCCGACTCGAGGTAGATGCGTTTTTGCATCTCATCCATCTTCAGAACTCTGCGCACCATCGCGGCGAAAAAGATCAGGTAGGGCAGAACCGGCAAAAGCCCCAGCCATCGCGGGACTCGCTGATGAACGACAAGCCACGTCACTAGAAGTTCGGTTAGCGCGGCAGCGACCGCCCAGAGAAAAACGGGGCGGGTGAAACGGGAAGGAAACATTCGGTTGGTGGTCATAAAGACAATGCCTCTTTACATAAAGTAAAGTGACATTGACATATTGTCAAGACATATTTACGTCGATCAGGCAGATTCCGCATATGGGCGCCACTGGGTGCCATTGGCGAAGAACGCGGACAGTTGCGACGAGGCTGGGACGAATGCAGGAGCGGCTGTTCCCGCGTGATCCGCTTTTCTTCATTTCTTTAGGTTTCTTTAGCGAATTCCGGATGGTACCCAATGCGATTCCTGGCTGTGGAAAAGAACCAACATTCTGTCTATCTCAAATCGCGAAATGAAGTTATAGTTTGAAGGCTCAGCGATTCAACAGCGACAACTGACCTGAACTGATGGCGCGGAAATCGGGCCCCACCATCTTGCAGGAGGAGTTGTACCCATCCAGCGCTGAGGCTGCGCGCGAGGAGATGGACGACGCGCGCCTGCTGGACCTGGATGTGGATGAAGAATCACCGTTTCTGCGCGGGCAAAAGCGAGTCTCCGCCCGCCGCAGTGCTCTTCCCAGAAAAACTGCAAACGGTTTGTTGCTGGTGGTTGTGGCCGGTGCCGTAGTGTGCTTCGCCGGGTTGGGGGCAGCTTGGCTGTATCACTATGGCGAACATTCGTGGCGGTTCCGGGTGGAATCGAGCGACAACATTGAAGTCACGGGCATGGAGAACGTGACTAAGGCGCAGATCATGGAAGTGATGGGGGCCGACATTGGGCGCAACATCTTTTTCATTCCGCTGGCGCAGCAGAGGGCGCAACTGGAGCAGATTCCGTGGGTGGAATCGGCCAGCGTGATGCGGTTTGTTCCGAACCGCCTGAAGGTGGAGATTCAGGAACGCAGTCCGGTCGCATTCGCGCGAGTGGGACCGCGAATGTCATTGATTGATGCGGGCGGGACGCTAATGGAGTTGACGCCGAAACACAAGTATTCCTTCCCGGTGATTCTGGGAATGAATCCGGGGGAGCCGCTTTCGACGCGGGCGCCGCGGATGAAGGCTTATGCGGAGATGGTGCGGGACCTGGATTCGGGCGGGGCGCGCTACTCGCAGGATCTGAGTGAAGTGGATCTCACCGATCTGGAAGATGTGAAGGTGCGAGTGAACGATCCGGCGGGCGATGTGCTGGTGCATCTGGGATCGTCGGACTATTTGCGGCGCTACAGGATCTATGTGACGCACGCGCAGGGCTGGCGGCAGCAGTTCCAGAAACTGGAGTCGGTGGATCTGCGCTACGACAACCAGATCATCGTGAATCCGGAAATGCAGCGGACGGCAAAGCCGGCGCCGGCGCTGAGTCCGGCGGTTGCGAAAGCGGCAGTGGCGGCGGGAGTGAAGCCGGCGGCGCTGGTGACTCGTCTGGGGGCACACGATCGTGCTGTACCGAAACCGGCATTTGAATTGACGGAGAAGAAAATCAGTCCGGAGGTGGTTGCCGGGGGAGCCAGCGGGGCGGCTAGGAAGACGGCTGCTAAATCCAAGGGCAAGAAGATCGCGGGGAAGAGCGGGAAAGCTGCGGCTGGCGCAACGAAGGCAGCTGCGGGGAAGCCTGCGACATCGACAATAGCGAAGAACACCGCACCGAAGAAGCCGGTGGCGGCGAAACCGGCTCCGTCATCTTCTGCTGCTCCGAAGCCGTCTTCTTCCAGGCCAGCTTCTTCCCGACCAAAGCTTTCGGGGAGCGGCGGTCAGAAACCGAGTCCGGCGGTTGCGAAGAGTCAGACGAGCCAGGGGCCGGGGCAGTGAGAAGTCAACTTTATTGCAGTGAGAACTTATTCGGGAACTCATTGGGGAACTTATAAAGAATGGCGAACCAGCAGGGAAATTTCTTGACGGCGATTGATGTGGGCAGCGCCAAGACATGCGCGCTCATGGTGGAGGTCGGCGACAACGGCCTGCGCTATCGCGGGCACGGCGTGGCGGAGTCGCGCGGGTCCCGCAAGGGCGTGATTGTGGAGTTGGACAAGGCCGTCGCGGCGATTCAGAAGGCGGTGGAAGCGGCCGAGGATGCGGCGGGCGCGGCGGTAGAGCACGCGATCGTGGGTATTGGCGGAGCGCATGTGCGCGGAGTGAACAGTCATGGCGGCGTCAGTCTGGGGGCGCGTCCGCGGGAGATTGGGCGGGACGAGATCAAGCAGGCGGTGGAGCGGGCGCGGGCGATTCCGCTGCCGGCGGATCGTGAGTTGCTGCACCTGCTGCCGCAGGAATTCATTCTGGACGATCAGGCTGGGGTGCATGATCCGCTAGGCATGATGGCGGCGCGGCTGGAGGTGCGAGTCCATCTGGTGACGGTGGCGGCGAGCGCGGCGCAGAACGTGATTACGGCAGTGAACCGCGCGGGCGTGCACGTGGATGACACTGTGTTTGAACCGCTGGCGGCGGCCGATTCGGTGCTGCGGGCGGATGAGCGGGAGATGGGAGTCTGCCTGGCTGACATCGGCGCCGGATCGACGGAGATGATTGTTTTCCTGCAGGGCGCGGTGGCTTACACGGGGGTGATTCCGGTGGGCGGCGACCACTTCACGAGCGACTTGTCGGTTGGAATGTGCACGCCGCTGGCGGAGGCGGAGAAAATCAAGAAAGTGTATGGCAATGCGATCGTCACATTGATTCCGGAAGGGAATGAGGTGGAAGTGCCGTCGGTGGGCGACCGGCCATCGCGATTGCTGCCGCAGCGGCTGGTGGCGGAGATTCTTGAGCCGCGGGCACGCGAGTTGTTTGAGATGATGCGCGAAACTCTGCGGCAGAGCGGGATGTTCGAAGCATGCCTGGCGGGGATCGTGCTCAGCGGGGGAGGGTCACGGCTGCCGGGGATTTTTGATGTGGCGGAGTCGGTGCTGCGGCGTCCGGTGCGGCTTTCGTGGCCTACGCCTCTGGCCAAGATGCCAGCGACTTTGGCTGAGCCGGAGTTTGCCACGGTGCTTGGCATGGTGCACTACGGGCAGCGGGCGCGGGTGGCGCGCGGGTTTCAGGGGGATCGGTGGGGATCGAGATTGAAGGCGATGCTGGTGGGGTAAGCCTAGGTGGGTAGCTTGTGACGGCGGACGCGGAAAGCAGGTTCCTCGCCGACTTGAGGTCGGCTCGGAATGACAGGCTTCAACTTAACGACTAGCTTCAACTTAACGACAAGCTTCAACTAAGGGCGCGAGTCCAAAACAAAATAGTCGAGGGTGCAAAATGAAAAAAGATTCGAGCATTCGCATTAGCTTTAATGAAGAGCCGCTTAACGATGCCAAGATCAAGGTGATCGGCGTGGGTGGCGGCGGCGGCAACGCGGTTAACCGCATGATCGATGCCGGAGTGGAGGGCATTGAGTTCGTGGTTGCCAATACGGACTTGCAAGCGCTGCGCATGTCGCGGGCTCCGGTGAAGCTGCAGCTGGGGGTGAAGCTGACGAACGGGCTGGGCGCGGGCGCGAATCCGGAAGTGGGGCGCAAGGCGGCGCTTGAGGACTCCGACAAAATTATCGAGGCGCTCGAAGGCGCCGATATGGTTTTTGTGACTACCGGCCTCGGCGGAGGAACGGGCACGGGCGCGGCTCCGATTATTGCGTCGCTGGCGAGCGAAATGGGAGCCCTAACCGTCGCGGTGGTCACCAAGCCGTTTTCGTTTGAAGGCAAGCGGCGAATGACGCAGGCGGAGAAGGGTATTGCCGAACTGATGGAATCGGTAGACACGACGATCGTCATTCCTAATGAGAAGCTGCTGGCGGTGGCGGAGAATGCGGGATTCTTCGAGTCGTTCCGCATTGCCGACGACATTCTGCGGCAGGGCGTGCAGGGGATCTCAGACATCATTACGATTCCCGGTATCATCAACCGCGACTTCGCCGACGTGAAAACGATCATGGCCCGCATGGGCTACGCCGTGATGGGAACGGCGACGGCGAGCGGAGCGAACCGGACCTCGGAAGCGGCGCGGCGGGCTATTTCGTCGCCGCTGCTCGAGGCGGGCGCAATCGACGGAGCTCGCGGCATTTTGATCAACATCACGGGCTCGGCTTCGCTGAAACTGGCTGAGGTGCAGCAGGCCTGCACCATTATCCAGAGCGCGGCGCATGAGGACGCCAATATTATTTTCGGCGCGGTGATGGATGAGAAGATGAAGGACACGGTGAAGATCACTGTGATCGCCACTGGCTTCCGCGAGGTGAATCGGACGGGCATCACTCGGGCAAGCATCACGCGGGAACACCAGTGGCAGGCGGAAGAGCATCACTCGTTTGCGACGGCGCATGACGACGCTATGGATTTTCCCGATCCCGTAGGTCCGGCAGAACCGATGCCGTCGGCATTTGCTGATCCTGGCGTTATGAGGGAAGAGCCGAGGATGGCGGAACAGTCTGCGGTGGCAATGGCTCAAGGGGCATCGCGAGCCGGGGGCGAGGTAATCTCGCTCGACACCATGCGCACGGCGATGGTGGCTAACTTCGAGCAGGACGACCTGGATGTTCCGGCCTTTCTGCGCAAGCGCGGCGAAGTCATGTGAAAAGCTTCAGGTTGCAAAGTTGCAAGGTTGCAAGGATCGGGCTCAGAAGCGCATGTTTCTGATCTTCATTTGGTCTGGAGGTGCAAGCGTCGAAGGGAAAAAGTTTGCACAACAGGCCGTATCTTTTCAGTAACGAGGTAACTGTTACTGGAGACTCTGGAACGAAAGTAAGTCCGGTGCAAACGCCTGTCCCATAATGGTTTATATCGAAATTAGTGTTTTATTCGATAGAAACTTTGTTATTGCGTGAAACGGTCTAACTCTCGTAGTATCGCGGAGTTGGGCGAAGTTACCGGGCCGGGGTGGGTCACTGGCAGGCTTCGTGCATCGAAACACATAGGAAATTCGGGGTTTCTTTCCGAAGATCGTATTTTCCGGGAATAGGGGAACGGACGCAAGATGTTTAAGTTGGGAACGCGCTGTCTTCGTCTTGTGGTGGTGGTGGGTGGGCTGTGTTTGGCGCCGGCGATGTGGGCCGCGCACGTCAACACGCCTGGGCTGAATGCCAACAAACCGAAATCGAGAAAAGTGAGTGAGAGCCAGCGCACCCGGCGCCGCATGCGGCATCTGGCGAGCGGCCGCAGCACGGCCGCGCACAGCGCGGGTAGCCAGGCTGCGAGCAGTCACAGTGCGAGTTTGACGCGGGTCTCGGCCGGCAGTTCCCGTCACAGATATCACGAGCGCTTTTTTATGAGTTCGTTCGCCGAAGGGATCACGGGCGGCGACGTTACAGACGGAGAAGACGCGGTTGTGCGCCAGGCTGCTATTGATGCCTTGGGAAATATGAATGGCACCGTGGTGGCGATTGAGCCGACCAGTGGACGTGTGCTGGCCATGGTGAACCAGAAGCTGGCCTTGTCGAGCGGCGCGCAGCCGTGTTCGACCATTAAACTTTCCGTGGCGCTGGCGGCGCTGAACGAAGGGCTGGTCTCAAAGGAAACTGAAATCTCACTCGGGGCACGCAGCCGGATGAACCTCACCGAGGCTCTGGCGCACTCGAACAACGCCTATTTCGAGGCGTTGGGGCGGAAACTGGGATTCGAGAAGGTGGCTTATTACGCCCATCAATACGGGCTCGGCGAGTTGGCTGGCTACGACATTCCGGGCGAGCAATTGGGGTCTTATCCAGACGAAGTGATTCCGGAAAAACTGGGTGGAGTAGGCAAGATGTGTTCCTTCGGCGAAGGGGTTTCGATGACGCCGTTGCAGTTGGGCGCGATGGTTTCGGCGATCGCCAACGGGGGCACGCTTTATTACCTGCAGCATCCGACATCCCCGGAAGAGCTTGCGAGCTTCCAACCGCGCATCAAGCGGCAGCTTGATATCGCTCCGCTGATTCCGGAAATCTCCGACGGCATGGCGGGGGCGGTGCAATACGGTACGGCGCGGCGCCTGGGCCTCAATTTTAACGAAGAGGAGATTCTGGGCAAGACCGGAACCTGCTCACACGCCGGCACTCGCTATGGCTGGTTCGCCTCTTATGCGAACACCAGCAGCGGCCGCATCGTGGTGGTAGTTTTCCTGCAGGGCGGCCGGCCCACCTTTGGGCCGAAGGCGGCCGAGATCGCAGGGCTGATGTACCGCAACCTTTACGACCACAACTTCTTCATCGCGGGCGCTCCGGCGGCAGTGGACACTACGGCATCCAGACCGGCAAGCACACCGCAGTAATCGAACTCGACTCCGAGTTAGTTCCTATCTCGGCTCCCGGCTGTCAGCTCTCAGCTCTCAGCTTTAAGTTTTAGAGTTTTAGTTCCTACCGAGGCCTCTCATCATGAGGCCTTTTGTTTTTGCCACTGTCGAGCCCATAAACCTTAGCGTCTTCTCACACAGAAATAGCGAATCCTGCCGATAGGAAGCGCAGGGACTCCGCAGTTGTGGCTGGGGGAATCCGGTCACAGAGATGAATTCGATGACGGTACTCAGTGGCAGCTACGACTACAGACTGGTGGCGGTTTCCGTTGCGCTGGCGATGCTTGCTTCGTATGCTGCGCTGGATCTGGCGGGGCGCGTGACCTCGGCGCAGGGATGGGTGCGAGCCGCCTGGGTCGGTTCCGGGGCAGCAGCGATGGGCGTGGGAATCTGGGCGATGCACTACGTCGGCATGCTCGCCTTAACCATGCCAATGCCGGTTGCATACCATCTTCCCACCGTGGTGTTATCGCTGCTGGCGGCGATCGCTGCATCCGGGGCGGCTCTATTTGTTGTGAGCCGGGCGAAGATGGATGTGTGGCAGGAAATCGCCGGCAGCGTGGTGATGGGGAGTGGGATCGCCGCCATGCACTACATCGGCATGGCTGCCATGCGTTGCGCGTGTGTAATTGTTTATGACCGCAGAATTGTTGTGTTGTCGATCGTGCTTGCCATTGCGGCCTCTCTGATAGCGCTGCAACTTGCTTTCCGGCTGCGGGATGAAAAGCGCACGAGCTGGCAGAAAGTCGTCGGTGCGCTGGTGATGGGCAGTGCCATTCCGTTGATGCACTACACCGGAATGTGGGCGGCGACCTTCCATCCTTCGGGAGCTGCGTCTGACCTTACCCATGCGATTGGCATTTCGACAATCGGGATCGCAGCGATCAGCGGGAGCAGTTTTTTCGTGCAGGGAGCGGCGATTGTTTCATCGTTTGTCGACCGGTCGATGGCCTTGCAGAAACGGGGTCTGAGCGCAATCCGGGAAAGCGAATTGTATTTCCAGACCATGGCGGAAGGGATCCCGGAGATCATCTGGACCGCCACCCCCGACGGCGCGACCGACTTCTCCAACCGTAAATGGCTTGATTACAGTGGGCTCACAGTTGAGCAGAGCCGTGGCGCGGGATGGACGGTCGCGGTGCATCCCGATGATCTGGAAGACTGCTCGTCGAAGTGGGGAGCGGCGATGCGCAGCGCGCAGCCCTATGTCTCGGAGTTTCGTTTCCGGGGTAAAGATGGAATCTTCCGGTGGTTCCTGGCGCGGGCCAACCCCATCCGCGATGCCGGGGGGAAAATTGTCAAATGGTTTGGCACATGCACCGATATCGAAGATCAGAAACACAATCAGCAGGTTCTGGAGGAGCAAATTCTGGAGCGGACCATGCAACTGGCCGACACTAACGGCCGGTTGCAAGAGGAGATGATAGAGAAAGACCTGGCCCGCAACCAGTTCGACCAGCAGAACGAGAGAATGATGAAGGAACTGAAAGAACGCTCGGAGCGGGCGACGATGCTGGCCAAGATGGGCGAGCTATTGCAGAGCTGCGTCAGTCTGGAGGAAGTGTTCGCTGCTTCGCTGGGTTTTGCGCCCAGGATATTTCCTGCCGACCGGGGAGCGGTGGCCCTGTTGAATGCTTCCCGGAGCCGGGCGGAAGTCATCGGCTCGTGGACCGAATGCCGGATTCCCATGGCGGAGTTCGACCCTGCCGAATGCTGGGCGTTGCGGACGGGACATCCGCATCTGGTATTGGCGGGCGACTTGACCGCGCCTTGCGTTCACGCAGCGGGCGTGAAGGGTACTTATCTGTGCGTCCCGATCCTGGCCCAGGGTGAAACGCTCGGCATCGTGCACCTTCAGGCTACGGACGAGACATTGCAACTGAACGCGACGGAGCTCTCGTTCAAGACAACATTTGCGGGGCAGGTGGGATTGTCCATCGCCAACATAAAGCTGCGGGAGGCGTTGCGCGCCCAGTCCGTCCGCGATGTGTTGACTGGTTTGTACAACCGGCGCTACCTCGAAGAGGTGTTGGAGCGTGAAGTGCGGCGGGCAGCGCGAGCGGAACAGTCTCTGGGATTTCTGATGGTCGATTTAGACCATTTCAAAAGCTTCAATGACACTTACGGCCACGACGCCGGGGATGCGGTGTTGCGGGAGACCGCTCAGTTTTTGGGCAAGGGCATTCGGGCGGAGGATTTCGTATGCCGCTTCGGAGGGGAGGAATTTGTGGTGATCCTGCCGACGGCGGACCTGGAGACGGCGTGTGTGCGAGGCGAGCGATTGCGATCCAGAATGAGGGAACTGACAATTATGTATCAAGGCAAGTCGCTTGGGATGGTCACGATCTCCGTGGGAGTGGCGGCGTTCCCGGAGCATGGCAGGTCGCCGAGGGAATTGATGGCGGCGGCCGACGCAGCATTGTATGAGGCTAAGCGCGGCGGGCGCGACCGTGTGGGGGTGGCAGCGGCGAGAGTGGTTGATGGGGTGGCGATGTTCGAAGCGGAGAAGTCGGCTGCTGGTTGGGATTAGTTTCTGGAGTTTCTGGCCGCTTCTCTCTGCTGCACCAAGACCGTCATCCCGAGCAACGCGAGGGATCTTGGTGTTTGCGGGGGCCCGTGTCGCTGCAGGGAAGAACCAGGATCCCTCGCTTCGCTCGGGATGACAATCATCGCTGATGACAACTTCGCTGATGACAACTTCGCTTGCGCGACAATTTCGCTCACACGACAGTCTTGCTCTCGCGACAATTTCGCTCTCGCGACAATCTTGCTCGGGATTACAAGCAGGCGCCGCGGACTTACTTTTTGCGCTCGTCGCGTTCGACTACTCCATCTTTGATGTTGACCACGCGGTGAGCGTATTCGGCGATGTCGTGTTCGTGGGTGACCAGCACGATGGTGTTTCCTTCGCCGTGCAGGCGGTCGAATAGGGCCATGATCTCGTTTCCGGTTGCGGAATCGAGGTTGCCGGTGGGTTCGTCCGCCAGAATGATGGAAGGACGATTGACCAGGGCGCGGGCGACGGCGACGCGTTGACGCTGGCCGCCGGAGAGCTCGTTGGGCTTGTGGGTCATGCGCGATTCCATGCCGACGGCGGTCAGTGCGGCTTTGGCGCGTTCGATGCGCTCACCGGTTGGAATGCCGGCGTAGATCAGCGGCAGTTCCACGTTGTGCAGCGCGGTGGCGCGGGCCAGCAGGTTGAAGGTCTGGAACACGAAGCCGATTTCCTTGTTGCGGATGCGTGCCAGTTCATCATCGTCGAGCTCGCTGACCAACTGGCTGTTGAGCCAGTATTCGCCTTTGGTGGGCGTGTCAAGGCAGCCGATAAGATTCATCAGCGTGGACTTGCCCGACCCCGAGGGCCCCATGATGGCAACATATTCTCCGCGTTCGATGCGGAGGTTGACGCCGCGCAGGGCGTGCACTTGCTGCTCCGAGCCCATGTCGTAGGTCTTCCAAAGATCCTCAGCTGCGATCATGCAGGACTGGGGTGGCGGCACTGAAACGGCATTGCTGGCCATGCGGATGACTTCTGCGGTTGCCATGTTTTTCTCCTGCTCCGGTGCCACTGGGTTCTCCGAGATTAGATTCGACTCCGAGAGCTCCGTCTGCTGTTCGAGACCTGTTATTTCGAGATCCGGTTCTGTTTCGAAACCTGCCGTCTCAACCCTGCTGTTTCAACCCTGAACCTGGACCGGCTGTTCCGTTGGACGTCTGAGGCCGGCGAAGGTTATGTCTCGTCTTCCTTCTTGGGGGCGGAGTTGTCGATTTTGACGGTGCTTCCAGAACGGATAGTACGCAAAATCTTGTAGCTTCCGGTGATGACCTCGTCCCCATCGTTCAAGCCATTGAGCACTTCGATGTCGCTGGTTCCGGCGATGCCGGTGGTCACGGGCACGAACTCTGCTTTCTTGCCGCGAATGACGAAGACGCCTGCGATGTCTTGCTTGTCGTCTTTATGATTTTTGTCCTTGGATGCAACGTCGCTGGGTACAGGTGCCGCGGCATGAACCGAGCCGGGGGCTGCCTTCTCCTGCTCCAACTGCGCCTTGGTGCGGACTGAAAGAGCCTGGATCGGTATGGAGAGCACGTTGCTGCGGGCGGCCGTCGTGATCTTGGCGGTGGTGGAAAGTCCGGGGCGCAGATCCGGTGGAGGATCGTTCACGGTCACGACCACTTTGAAGTCTTTGGCTTCTTCGCTGGCCGAGCTCTGCTGCGAAGTGGCTACACCAGTCGAACGCAGGATGGCGTTGTCCCCGATTTCAGAAACCGTCCCATGAAAAATCTTGTTGGGAATGGCGTCGATCGTAACTTCAGCAGGCTGGCCGAGGTGTACGGTCACGATGTCAGTCTCATCCACTTTCACCTCGGCGGTAATCACCGACATGTCGGCGAGCGTAAGCAAAGTGCTGCCGAGGGCATTTTGAATGCCGATAACCACGGATTCGCCCTCGCGCACCGGCAAGTTTGTGACGACTCCGTTGTAGGGAGCTGCGTAGGTGGTCTTCTGCAGCACATCAGCGACTCGGGTGAGGTTGGCGCGGGCCTGGGCGACATGGCGATCGGCGGAGTCCTTCTGAGCCTTGGCCTGGGCGACGCGAGCTTTGGCCTGGACCAGCCCGGCGTCGGCTGTGGACCACGCGTTCTGGCGGCTATCGAAATCGGATTTCGCGATAAGCCCATCCTTGTAGAGATGTTGTGCGCGATCCCAGTCGAGCTTGTTGCGTTCGTAGTCGGCCTGGGCGCGCAGCAGGTCGGCGTCGGAGGTCCTGAGGGCGGCATCGGAGGCGATCGCATCCGTTTCCGCAGCCTGGACCGATGCCTGGTTGGCGCTCACGTCTGCCGTGGACTGCACGTTTTCCAGTTGCGCCAGCAATTGACCCTTCTTTACGTGATCGCCTTCCTTAACGTACAGGTGGGTGATCTTGCCATAGGCATTGGCGCCGATGTTGACGTACGTCTTAGGTTTGATTTCGCCCGAGGCGCTTACCACCGATGACAAGTCCTGGCGCTGGACCTTTCCGGTCTGCACCGTGACCACGTTCTTGCCACTCTGATAAACCGTGAATCCGACGATGGCGGCTAAAACGACCACGACACCGGCACCAATCGCGATTTTCTTCCAGGGTTTCATGGTTCCCGTCACCGTCCAAGGTTAGTGCCGACCGGCCAGAGACAGCCGGTCAGAGGTGGTTACCTTTTTGATTACTCTGGAGACACCCATTCCCTCCGCTGGGGCGACGGGCCCATATTCCGGGATACGATCCTGATGGCAGGAAAGTTCCAATCTGAAATGGAGTGCCGAAACCCCAGGGAATCCGGAGAACAGGGCCTGCCGGAGTGCAATTTATAGCAACCTCAAAATTATAGCTTGCTCCCGGTCCGGTCCTGAAATAATCATGCCATCGCGGGGCAACTCGGCGGGGACGTGGCCGCTTCCAACGAAAGGGCCGGGCTGTGGCCGTCAATCCGTTCTTTTGACGCGACTTAGCCTTGCTTTCGCCTAGTTGAGGGCCTAAAATAGGCAAGCGAAGTTTGTCGTGGCAGGAGTCCCTCTCATGTTCCGGGTTGGTTCAGGTTACATTTTGTCTATCGTTTTCCTGGCTGTCGCCACGGGTCTTGCCGGACCGGCTAGCGCCCAGACCGACAAACCTGCTGCCGCGGGCGATCCTGCCAACACTCAAGGGTCCGGCGCGGCGGCGACCGGGACCCAGGCGCAACCCGCTGATCAAGCCGATCCCCTCAAGCGCGCGCCCAGCGAGAAACAGAAGAAGCAGCAGAAAAGAAACCTGAACATCGAGCTCAGCAAGACCTACAAGAAGTGGCTGAACGAGGACGTAGTCTGGATTATCACTGACGAGGAAAGAGCGGCTTTCAAGCAGCTCTCGAACGACGAAGAACGCGACAATTTTATTGAAGCATTCTGGCAGCGCCGCGACCCCACGCCCGACACCGAAGAAAACGAATACAAGGAAGAACACTACCGCCGCATCGCTTATGCCAATGAGCACTTTGCGGCAGGGATTCCGGGCTGGAAGAGTGACCGGGGACGGATTTATATCATGTACGGTCCAGCCGACGAAGTGGACTCGCATCCTTCCGGCGGTACCTACGAGAGGCCCATGGAAGAGGGCGGCGGCGAGACTTCAACGTTCCCCTTCGAAGATTGGCGCTATCGCTATCTGGAAGGCATTGGGCAGGAAATCATCATTGAATTCGTCGACACTTGCATGTGCGGCGACTATCACATGACGATTGACCGGTCGGAGAAGGATGCGTTGAAATACACGCCCAACGCCGGTCTTACGCTGTATGAGCAGATGGGTATGTCGAACAAGACCGCCCGGTTCCAGAACGGTGGGCTGGAGCAACTGGGAGCTGGTCCGAATAGTAATGACCTGCAAACCAAGGAGTTCGACCGCCTGGAGACGTATGCGAAATTGCAAGCGCCGCCGCCGGTCAAATACAAGGATCTGGAAGAAATCGTTAACACCAAGCTCATCACTAACCTGATGCCGTTTGATGTCCGCACCGATTTTGTGAAGGTCACCGGGGACACGGTGCTGGTGCCGATTACCGTTCAGGTGAAGTATCGCGACATTACGTTCGCCAACAAAGACGGCGTGCAGCGCGGCACGGTCAATATTTTTATGCGGGTGAGCACGTTGACCGGACGCATCGTGCAGACCCAGGAAGATCCGGTCCAGGTGGACGTGCCGGCGGAACTGTTGCCTCGCACGGCGGAGAATTCGGCGGTGTATTGGAAGGCGCTGCCGCTCCGTCCGGGACGTTATAAGGTTGAGATCGCGGTGAAAGACGTGAATGGCGACCGCAAAGGCCTGTGGAGCCGTGGGATTGTGGTGCCCGAGTATTCTGACGACAAACTGTCGACCTCGTCGCTGATCGTGGCCGACGTGATGGAACCGGTGCCGACGAAAGATGTGAGCACGGGCCAATTCGTTATCGGGTTGAATAAGGTTCGTCCGCGCGTGGCTCCGGCGAACGGCCAGCCTGCTCTCTTTAAGCGAGGCCGTGATCAGAAGGTAAACTTCTGGATGCAGGTCTATAACTTGAGCGTGGACGAGAAGACACACAAGCCCTCGGCAACGTTCGAGTATGACGTCATCAACATTGCCACGAACAAACCGGTGATCCAGAAGATGGAATCCACCGAGACGATGGGCAATGTTGGCGAACAGATAACCCTGCAGAAATCAATTGCATCGGCGAACCTGCAGCCGGGGGTGTATCGAATCGACATCAAAGTGAACGACAACGTCTCAAAGCAGACTATTGATCCTTCAGCAACGTTTGCTGTAGAGTAAACAGCTTATTGTTACCCGGGGGGTTGGAGTGAAGTTTCGCCAGCTCGGTTCTTGGGCGGTAATTATCGCGATCGCGCTTCCTGCGTGGGCCGGACAACGGCCGAGCGGGATCTCGGGATACGTGCGCGATGCCTCGGGCACCCCGCAGATGGGCGCGGTGGTAGAACTCGCAAGCTCCGCGTTGGCGCGGACGCTGACCTTGTTTACTGATGCAGCCGGGTTCTACTCGGCTCCGGACCTGTTCCCCGGCCAATACTCCATCAAAGTCTGGGCTCCTTCGTTCCTTCCCTACTTGCAAGATGTTGGCTTGCAGCCTGGCACCAGCGTTCATGTGAACATTACCCTGAATACGCTGCTGAACGCGATGCGAGTTGGTCCCTTGCGAGGGACGGCTGATGATGACGACTGGAAGTGGACCCTGCGTTCGGTGGCGAACCGTCCGGTTCTGCGAGTGTTCGATCCCACCACGGGCGCGGAGCAGCAAGATCACGACCTCAGGGCGAGGCTTTCATTCCTGGCGGGTTCGGCGGCAGATGGTTATGGCAGCGGCTCGGACGTGAGCACGGGCTTCTCGGTGGAGCGGTCGATTTTCTCGGCCAGCCGCGTGGGATTGAGCGGAAACGTCGGCTATGGGGACAGCCTTCCCGCAGCCGTTCTGCGCGCCATGTATTCGCACACTCTGCCAGATGGCTCAGGGGCCTCCATGGCTGTTACCATGCGTCGTTTTGCGCCTTCTGATCCTAACCTGCACTATGCTGCGCTGCAGGCGCTGGCGCTTAATGCGGGAGATGATTTCGCGGTCGGCGACGTACTCGAATTTAAGTTCGGCAGCGAACTCCAGACCATCCAATTCCTCGGGCATGTGACCGCATTCCGGCCGTACGGTTCCGTTGACCTGCACCTCTCGCCCGACACCGTTGCGTCGTACGACTACGCGACCTCTTTGCCCAACACGCGGGACGAAAAGGGTTTCGATTCCGCCCCCGCCGATCTCAGCGAAGCTGATCCTCGCGTCAGCATGACTAACTTTGCGACCCGGCTGGAACGGGCTCACCACCAGGAACTGAACGTCTCCCGGCGCATCGGCAATAACCGTCTGCAAGTGGCCGTGTTCAGCGACCGTATAGACAACACGGCATTGCTTGGCACCGGCGCAGTTACCGCCTCTGGCGGGTACCTGCTGCCCGATATCTACTCAGGCACCTTCACTTATAACGGTGAAACCCTGGACACGTCCGGAGTGCGGGTCGTACTGGCGCGGAAGCTCTGTTCCGATCTCACCGCCACTCTGGATTACGCCTACGGCGGCGTCCTCGACCTCACCAAGCCCGACGTCGAACTGCAGGAAGCCCAGCAGTTTATCGACACCCAACGCCGCCAAGCTCTCGCGGTCAAGTTCTCTGGCACTGTTCCTCGCACTCATACCCGCTGGATTGCGTCCTACCGCTGGGTGAACGGGCCGGCATTGACGCCGGTGGATATGTTTAACGCATCACCCGGACAGAGCGATCCCTTTCTCAATGTTTTCATCAGTCAGCCTATCCCAACCCTGGGCTTTCTCCCGGCTCACATGCAAGCGCTCATCGACCTGCGCAACCTGCTGGCACAGGGCTATGTGCCGGTCATTGGCCAGGATGGCCAGACCGTTTATCTCGTGCAGGCCGCCCGCTCTATTCGCGGCGGCGTAAGCATTACCTTCTAGAATCTCAGCTCCGACTCTTTTCTAAATCTTGTCACGCTATTTTCCGCTGGGACATCAGGCAAGCATCTCCCGTCGTTCATGGCAGGAAAACGAGATTTCCTATTCGCAAAATCTATTGATCACATTGATAACTCGAGGGTTGACTGTTGGGATAGGGTTTCGTTAATGTCGTTGGGCTTCCGTTTGCGGTCGGGGCGGTGCATCTTGTTAGCATGCAAGGGATTGCGCGCCTCTTGGGAGTGGGCCGG
>Ga0209169_10000339_pt1 | contig 28274 bp, 24 predicted proteins | sample HubBroMetageWRM4_FD_188346 | JGI IMG/M metagenome (GOLD analysis project Ga0209169, IMG submission 188346) | Warmed soil microbial communities from the Hubbard Brook experimental Forest, New Hampshire - Hubbard Brook CCASE Soil Metagenome WRM 4... | ecosystem: Environmental > Terrestrial > Soil...
CCTGCGATTGGTACAGGCGCGTGATTGGTGCCCGTGCGGTTTGGAATATCGGCTAGTTCCGTGCCGGGGGGATCCCTCGCCCCGCTGGAAAAAACGCGGGGACTTCGAGATGACGTCCCGCATTTTTTTTAAGAAATCAAACTGCTCGACAACCACAGGATGTTCGCTCTCGGCTAATCATCCACGCAATTTATTTATGCGTCGCGCGAAAGGCTGTGAGGCAGCGTTGCGCTGTTTCCATCTCGGAGAGGCGGCTGCCTTCCTGCTCAACGAGGTAATATTCCACGCCGCCAACACTCTCGGCTGCATGAAAGATTCCCTTCCAGTCGGCGATACCTTCGCCGAATAGCGCCTTGTAGCCGACTGCGGGATCGCGCGACCAATCTTTGCAATGGATGGATCGAATGCGTCCGGGATTGGCTTTGATCCATGCCACCGGATCGGCACCCGCTTCGAGGCAGGTTCCGACATCGAGTTGCAGCATCACCGTCCGCTTGGTGTTGGCGGCGAGCATCTCGATGGGACGCTTCCCTTCCACTGCCGTGAATTCCGCGGAATGGTTGTGATATCCAACTCGCAAGCCACCGGGTTCGAGCTTGGCATCTGCTTCATTCAATTGATCAGCCAGCGCCTTCCAGCCATCGAGAGTCGTCTTCGGATCGGACCACGCTAGCACAACATATTTGCATCCCAGGATCAGATTGCGGTCACGCGTCTTCTCGATATTTTCAGCTGCGAAGGATGGCAAACCATTGTGCGTGGAATAACACTTGATCCCCAGGTCATCTATCAGCTTGCGCATCTGTTTCGTCTGCGCTTCCGTCCAGTCGTAGTACGGAGAATAGAACTCGACGGCCTGGTATCCCATCTTGGCGACGGCGCGCACAGTGCCTTCGAGATCAGTCTTCAGAGCGTCGCGAACCGAGTAGAGTTCGAGCCCAACCGGAATTGATTTCGAGGAAACGCCTGCGAAAGCGATCCCGCGAAACGTCCACGGCAACGCGGCTGACATGGCGAGAAACGAGCGGCGGGAAAGATGAGTGGGAGACATATGGCTGCCATCTTAACTCTCTAACATTGGCGCCGGCGAAACCCGCATAGAAAAAAAGCAGGCCGCTCAGGGGGAGGCATTGAGCGGCCTGGTTGGCGAAGTCCTCCGGGGAGGAGGGTAAACTTGTTGTTACATCGATGACGGATTCGCTGCCGGTGCGTTGCTGTCGACGGTATTCGTCATCAGGCGAACGTCGACGCGACGATTATCAGCGCGGCCCGCGGAGGTCTTATTCGTCTCCACCGGCTTGTCTTTGCCCAGACCGATCACATAGATCTTGTGCGCCGGGACGTTGTACTTCGATGCCAGATACTGAATCACCGAGTTGGCGCGACGCTGGCTCAGATCATAGTTGTATTCGGGTGATCCGACTGAGTCCGTGCTGCCTTCGAGCGCAACGATGTAGCCCTTGGTCGAGGCAATACTGCCCCCGAGCTGATCGAGCGCTTCTTTCGCCTTCGGCGTGAGAATGTCCTTGTTGAATCCAAACTTCACCGAGGTCTCAGCGACTGCGTGATAGTTGTCGAGGTTCGCGACCGTGTTGGTCAGCACACCGACGCGGCCGTTAGCGGCATCCGCCGTTTGCTGCGCCTGATTGGCCGTTTGACCGGCGGCTTGCGCCTTCTGGTCGACGGCGTCGGTCTTCGTGTTCACGGCCGCGAGGCCGGATTGCACGCGCGCGTCAACGTCCTTGATGTCTTTCGAATTCTTCGCGGTCAAGTCGTCGAGCTCATTGGTTTTGTTGATCAGCGGGGTGGTTTCTTGCTTTACGTAATTCTTGCTGGCGCAGCCAACGGTGGCGGCCAGGCTCACTGCTAAACAAATCGTTAACGAAGTGCGGGTCATAGGCTGAGGCTCCTTCATCAGTCTCTGTTGTATGTAGCGCGCTCCAGGTTGCCAAGCCTACCTACAATTTGTGTAAATGGCTTTCCGGTCGCGCCCACTGCTAAATCTTTAGATCCCTGGGATGAATCGATCACTGCAAGTCCCGCCTCTACTTTTGCACCTCAGATGCCAGTTGCCAGAGCCGAACTTGCACAAGCTAAGTATATACATTTTCAATGGCTTGCGGAAGGTTATGTAGGCGATCGAACAAGCTGGAGGATTTCCGGGAAAGCAAAGCCCACATGGATTATGGAAATTTTATACGGTTGGACTCAGGGTGCAGGAATGGGCCGTAGCCCGAATTGGAGCGGAAATGCGCCTGGCAGAACTTCGATCCGGCTACCTTCGAGCTGTTGATCTGCGAATCATGGATCTTTCAATCATGGATCATCCAATAAAATAGAAAGTAACCCATTGCATGGATCTCCTACAGAAAATTCGCACCATTCCCACCGAGCCCGGCGTGTATCTGTACAAAAATGCCGAGGGGGACGTTATTTATGTGGGCAAGGCGAAGAATCTGCGTAGCCGCGTCGCCAGCTACTTTCACGAGGGCCGATGGGAGGACGCGAAGACCGGGACGCTGGTTCGCGAGGCTGTCGATGTCGATTACATCGTGGTCGCGAACAATAAAGAGGCGCTGGCGCTCGAAAACAATTTAATCAAGCAGCGCAAGCCGCGTTTCAACATCCTGCTGCGCGACGACAAAACTTATCCTTACGTGAAGCTGACGTTGAGTGAGCGCTGGCCGCGCGTTTACGTCACCCGGCGACTGCGCAAGGACGGCAGCGAATACTACGGCCCGTACTTCCCTGCCAATCTGGCTTATCGCATCGTCGATCTGATTCACCGCAATTTTCTGATTCCGTCGTGCAAAGTCGATCTGACCCGCTTTCATCCGCGACCCTGCTTGCAGTACTACATCAAGCGCTGCCTCGGACCGTGCGTGAAGGAGTTGACGACGCCGGAGGTGTATCAGGAGGCCGTCCACGATGTGAAGATGTTTTTGGAAGGGCGTCCGACGGATTTGGCGAAGTCACTGCGCTCGCGCATGGAGCAAGCGGCGGCTCTGCAGGAGTACGAACGTGCCGCACGCTACCGCGATCTGATCTCGACCGTCGAGCAGTTGCAGGAGCGCCAGAGGATTGCGTCCGCAGAGGGTGACGATGCGGATGTATTCGGCTATCACTACGAAAACGGCATGCTGGCGGTAAATCTGTTTCACATGCGCGCGGGAAAGATGGTCGATCGCAGAGAATTTTTCTGGGAGGAACTGCCCGAGTTTGGCGTCGACGATGCGAAGACTTCCGCGGACCATGTAGCGGCAGACGCATTCGTCCGCCCGGATGAGCAGAACTCGCCAGCGCAGCCAGCCGAAACACACGATGTGACGGAAGGAACAGCCAGCCCAGCTTCGCTGGGCATGGACGGACAAGGGCGTCCGTCTCCAACCGAGCCTGAAAACGTTCCTGCAGCAGGATTTCATCCTGGTGAGTTTTTCTCCGCCCTGCTCAAACAGCTTTATATCGGCCAGCCCTATGTTCCACGCAATCTATATGTACCCGTGGATTTCGAGGATCGGCAAGAATTAGAAGACTTGCTCTCCGATCAAAATGCGGGCGAGGGTGCGCGTGCTTCCCGCGTCCACATTCTGGTTCCGCTGCGGGGCGACAAGCGCTCGCTCATCGATCTCGCTGGAACGAATGCCAAGCAGTCCTACGACCAGCGCTTCCGCGTGCTCAAGCCGAACGCGCGGAAGATCCAGCAGGAGTTGCAGGAAGTGATTGGCCTGCCCGAACTGCCCAAGCGCATCGAGTGTTTTGACATTTCCCATATTCAGGGCGCGGAGACGGTGGCTTCGATGGTGGTGTGGGAAGACGGCAAGATGAAGAAATCGGATTACCGCAAGTTCATCATCCGCACCGTTGAGGGCGTGGACGACTTTGCCTCGATGCGCGAGGTGGTGGTGCGTCGCTACAAGCGCGTGCAGGAAGAAAACAAGCCGATGCCGAGTCTGATTTTGATCGATGGCGGGCTCGGTCAACTGCACGCTGCGGCTCATGCGCTCGATTCGCTCGAGATCATCAACCAGCCGCTGGCCGCGATCGCCAAACGCGAAGAGATTCTTTACATCTATGGGCAGGAGAAAGATCCCGTCGCGCTCGATCACCATTCGCCGGTGCTGCATCTGATTCAGATGATTCGCGATGAGGCGCATCGCTTCGCCGTCACCTTCCATCGCAAGCGCAGACAGATGCGCGACCGCTCAACCGAATTGTTGGAAATCCCTGGTGTAGGAGCGAGCACGACACGCCGCCTGCTCGAACACTTCGGCAGCCTGCAGGCCGTCAAACAAGCCGACGCTGCAGCGCTTTCGGCGGTGGTGACTAGATCGCAGGCGGAGGCGATTCAAAGTCACTTCCGGAAATAGCAGCCTATTTCGGCGCCGGGCTGGCGTTCCCCATGTCCAGAACCACCTTCCAGTGGCTATCTTTCTGTAGTTTCCAGATGCTCGTGTACTTGCCATGCTCGACCGTCGGCTTGCCATCTTTGTCTTTGGAGTGGAATTCAAAAGTCCCGTAGGTATAGCCGAGATCGGCGGATGCCGAAATATCTCCGCCCACCGGAGTCCAGATGAGCCGGTTATTCTTGTCGTCGAGAAATGCCATCCCTTTGGCGATCTCAATTTTCCCTTCGATGATTCCTGCTCCGTTGGGCACTTCGACCGCGTTGTCAGCATAGTAGGACATGTATCCTTGCGAACCTTTGTCTGCGGCGGCTTTCATGAATTCGCCTTCGAGTTTCTTCAGCGTTTCAACCGTCGCCTTCGGCGACGCGGAGACGGACGGACGGGCAATCGGGAAAATAACGGCTGCGGCGAGAAGGACGGCGGCAAAGATCGACAGAAAAGATTTCATAAGGCCTCCAGACAGATGCGCCGACATTGTACGCTGGCCACACACCGACGCTCATTTCTTATAAGATCCATCCTTATGAAACCCACGGTTATGAGATGCGTTCTGGTTCTGATTTCTCTGTTCCCTGCGTGGCTCTACGCGCAGACTGCGTCAGCCGATATGGCGACGCCGCAGGAAAAACACCTCCGCAACGCACACCAGCTGACGTTCGGTGGGCAAAATGCCGAGGCGTATTTTTCTACCGATGGGAAGAAGTTGATCTTCCAGTCATCTCACGGCGATGTGAAATGTGACCAGATTTTCACCATGAACATCGATGGCAGCGACCAGCGCATGGTCTCGACCGGCAAGGGACGAACCACCTGCAGCTTCTTCTATCCCGATGGCAAGAAAATTCTGTACGCCTCGACGCATCTGGCCAGCCCCGAGTGTCCGCCGCGGCCCGATTTCTCCAAGGGCTACGTGTGGGCCGTCTATTCGGGATATGACATTTTCACGGCGAATCCCGATGGATCAAATCTGAAGCAGCTCACGACGACGCCGGGCTATGACGCTGAGGCGACGATTTCGCTCGATGGCAAGAAGATCACATTCACTTCCCTGCGCAACGGCGACCTCGACATTTACACCATGGACGCCAACGGAAACAACGTGAAACAGCTCACCCATGAACTAGGCTATGACGGCGGGCCGACATTCTCACCAGATGGCAAGTGGATCGTGTATCGCGCGTATCATCCTCAAACTGAAAAAGACATCACCGACTACAAGGAATTGCTGGCGCAGAACCTGATCCGTCCGACTTCGCTGGAAATCTGGATCATGAAGACCGACGGCAGCGACAAAAAACAGATCACGAATCTCGGAGCAGCCAGCTTTGGCCCGGCGTTTACTGCGGATGGAAAGAAGATTATCTTTTCGTCCAATTACAATCCCGAGACGCACGCAACCGGCGGCGAAGGAAATTTCGAGCTGTGGATGATGAATCTCGATGGCACTGGCCTCGAGCGCATCACCTACAGCGACGGCTTTGACGGCTTCCCCATGTTCTCAAAGGACGGCAAGAAGCTGGTCTGGGCCTCGAATCGCAACGGCAAGGCTCCCCACGAAACGAATGTTTTTATCGCGGATTGGGTGCCGTAGGCGAATTGTTGATTTTTGATTGCGGATTGTTGATGGACTTGCGCTCGACAATGTGCAGTTGACGGCTAACAATCAGATCTCGAAGCGGGTCAGGGATCTGCTCTTTCCTCTCGTCTTTACTTCTAGCCGCCAGCCAGAGAACGCAAGCAATCATCCCGCACCAGCCGAGAAGTCGCACAACCGCAGCGATCTTCGTGTCTGAATTCAGCACGCCAAGACTGGAGAAGATCGCGTGCCAATCATGTTCCGCGAACTCAGGATCGCCTGTGGTGACGAGCGGCAAATCCTGTGCGCGAGCATCCGCCATGTAGGTTGCTGTGTACAACCAATTCTCAAAAAAGAAGAAGAGTGAGAAAACGAAGCCTGTCGTCTCCCGCTCGGTGAAAAAGTAGGCCGCCAGCAGAAACGGGACTAGCCATTGCAATAAAGTGCCGCCCCACAGGCCAAGCGTAGGTCCAAACCAGCCGAACAGATTATGCCCGCCTTCGTGGACGACGAGATTGGCCGCGTCAATGAAGAGTCCTGCTCCGTGGGCGTTGTAAGCGTAGATCAGAAATCCGACATAAAAGATCAGCCACGCCACCAGCGCGGGGCGCGAAACCGGCTTCCACCGTTCGTCGAAAAGCGCTTGAAGATATTCGATCATTTGATGGCGCGAACAGCGCCCATACCAAAGATTCTAGTCGCGCCGATCCGCCTGCCCAGATTACGGACGTGCGCCAGTCGCAACTCCGGGGCATTTCTTGTTACAGTGTTTTCCAGCTCAACAATCCATCATGAAAATTCGCCAATGGATAACCGCGGTCGTGTTGCTCCTGCTGGTGGCTGTGGCCATCGTGGGACTGCTTCGCACGCGCGATTTGCCGGCACCGGGGGATGAGACAGAAGCCAGTGCGGCCAAGAAACCGGGACATAAGGCCGCAGCGCCGCCGCGTGCCTTGGTCGATCAGCGTCCGCTGCAGACCGCGCGGCAGATGGGAGCGCAGGCGAGCACGCCGGAAGAGCAAAGTCTGGCGCATGAGGCGGAAAAAGTTGGCGACCACGAGGTCGATCTGGCGTTCTTCGATGCCCTGCGGACCGCGGAACAGAACCCTCCGCCACTTTCTCCGGAAGCGAAAGAGATTGCCGCACGCAAGGCCAAAGCCGAGCAGGCGCTGCGGGACGATCAGGAAAATATCACGCTGTTGACGCGCAAGCTGGCTGCGGCGCCGGAGTCGCAGAAAGATAACTTGCAGGATCAGATCGACGTCGCCAAGGCCCAAGCCGATCTCGATCAGGACGAGTTGGACGACGCTTCGGAAGATCTGGAGCAGGCTGGCGGCGATCCGCAATCGAAGATCAAACGCCTGCAGGCCGAACACGAGGCCAGCGATCACAATGCCGCCGCCGTAGGTTCGGCAGTGAATCCGCATGAAGCGGACTATAAAGCTCATACGCTGCTCAGCGTCTTTCGCGCGTGGCAGGCCCTGCGCGAGAAAAAAGCAGAGCTCGAAGCTGCACGCGCCGAGACGGCCGAAAAGCAAACGTTTCTAGCCAAGCGCCGCGATCAGGTAGCAGCCCAAGTCGAGAAAGACAAAGAAAGCCGCGAGGCAGCGCGTCAGCAGGCCAAGGGATTCACCAATAGCACCAAGGCGACGACGACGCGGGAAGAATCGAAGGCATCGGCGCAGGCCGCCTTGACCACTCTGCGGCAGTACACGCTCGACCAGAAAAATCTTGCTGACCGCATTCGCCGGTTACAGGACGAGCAGGATCTCAACGACATTTACGGAAACTGGATCGAACTCGTCGAGGCTCGGGAGCGCGCGGCGCTGCACAACCTGATCGAAGCCATTCTATGGATTCTGATGACGCTGCTCGTGGTCTACATCGCCGACCGGATCATCGAGCACTGGTTCATCGGCCTGTCCGCAGAAAACAAACGCATCGACACGCTGCGCGCTGTGGTGAAATTTGCGGCGCAGGCTTTGGGCGCGATTGTGATCGTCTTTATTGTGCTCGGGATGCCAACCCAGACCACGACTGTCCTGGGATTAGCGGGCGCCGGCTTGACGGTGGCGATGAAGGATTTCATCGTCGCCTTCTTCGGATGGTTCGTGCTGATGGGCAGCAACGGTATTCGCGTCGGCGATTGGGTTGAGATCGAGGGCGTAGGCGGAGAAGTGGTTGAAGTCGGGCTGCTGAAAACTGTGCTGCTCGAAACCGGAAGCTGGACGGATGCGGGGCATCCCACGGGCAGGCGCGTTTCGTTCGTCAACAGCTTTGCGATTGAAGGACACTTCTTTAATTTCACCACTTCGGGCCAGTGGATGTGGGATGAACTGCAGGTTCTGATTCCGGGCGGGCAGGATCCCTATCCGATCATCGACGGTATTCAGAAACTGGTCGAAAAAGAGACGCAGACCAACTCCGCGAAAGCCGAAGCCGAGTGGCAACAGGCGGCAGCGAAGTATCGGGTGCAGGCGATCTCGGCGGTTCCGGGGATCAATGTGCGTCCGACCGGCTCGGGAGTTGAAGTCCACGTACGCTACATCACGCGCGCGAACGAACGGCACGAAGCGCGGAAGAAGCTATATGAAGCGGTCGTGGAAATGATGCATAAGCGCAACCAGGAAGTACCTGCTCGATAGCCGGAAGCATTCCTATTCGAACGGCTTAGTGAGATCCAGATTTATGACGCCCACCAGCGAACTCGGAACTCTCATCGTCACCGGTGCCAGCCGCGGAATCGGAGCGGCTGTGGCCCGGCTTGCTGGTGCTCGAGGTTGGGCCGTCGCTGTGAATTTTTCTACGGGCGAGAAAGAGGCGCAGAACGTTGTTGCCGAGGTTATTGCAAACGGTGGGCAAGCGATTGCGATTCGAGCGGACATCTCGCGTGAAGCGGACATCGTACGAATGTTCGAGACGGCAGAGCGCGAACTCGGTCCAATCAAAGGCTTGGTAAATAATGCGGCGATCACGGGCGGCTTTGCGCGAGTCGAAAATGTGTCCGCTGAAGCGATCGAGAAGGTATTGGCGGTCAATGTCACTGGATCGATCTTGTGCGCGCGCGAAGCCGTGCGGCGGATGTCAACCAAGCGTGGAGGAACCGGCGGCGTTATCGTAAATATTTCGTCGCGTGCGGCCGAGACCGGATCGCCCGGCGAGTGGGTGCACTATGCAGCGTCGAAGGGTGCGATTGACAGCTTCACCGTCGGGTTGGCGCGCGAAGTCGCGACGGAAGGTATCCGCGTGAACGCCGTGGCTCCAGGATTGGTCGAAACCGGCTTGCACGCCGCCAACGGCGAACCCGGGCGATTGCAGCGGCTTATGCCATCCATCCCGATGCAGCGAGCGGGCCAGCCGAATGAGGTCGCCGAAGGAGTGGTGTGGCTTCTGTCTCCGGCGGCGTCATATACGACCGGTGCGATCTTGCCAATTGGCGGCGGGCGGTAGGCCGATCTTGAGCTAGCGGTTAGGGCGCATTTCTTTCCGCAAGTACCCTTTGATTCTTACCGGCAGGCGTGACGTGTGAAGAATGTCGCGCAATTGCGCGGGCGGGATTTTTCGCGCGAATTCGAGCGCACGCGCCAGCGGGGTATGCGCGTTCCGCAGCAGAGCAGCACGAATTTCAACACGCGGCGACCACTTCGCATGACGGCATACGGCTTCGATGAATGCAGGAGACGACCCGGTTTTTTGCACCGCGTGAACTACCGCCGCTTCGGTGATTCGCGGATTTTCCAACGCCGCTTGCCAGACGCGCGATTCCTTATCGAGCAGAAGCGCGGCCGTGACTTTACCGGACGCTCGACGCGCGAGCGAGACACGCTCACCTAGGCTGACGGCTGCAAGCCGGGCGACGAGCAGGTCGTCAGCGATGCGCTTGAGGTCGGCCGGAGCGACTGGCATCAGGGAAAACTGCATCAGGTCGAAGGTGTAGAGTTCGCGGATCAGGCGCAGCGCAATACGGCGAGGCGTGCGCTGGTGCGCCGCAACGGCAAGCCGCACTTTACGCGATTTCATTAAAGCGGAATCGGCGGCAATCTGCTCGATGTCGGCTGCGTCTGCATCTTTGAGAGTGGCAAGCGTGAGGTCTTCGTTAAGGCGAGCCGTCGAACGCGTAAAGTCTGGCGATTCGGGAGAATCTGGAGATGGGTTGGTTTCTCTCTGACGGTTCATGAATTCCAAATGCACGAGCTCGAAATTACTTCGATCGCGCCATGCGCAATGCCCCTTCGACCGGCTCGACAATTGCTGGATTAATTTCCGCGCGCGAGTCGAAGCGGCGAAGTTCATTGTAGAAACTTTCTTTCGTGCGGTCCGCATGACGAAAGACGCTGCCAATCATGGCTACGGAGATCATGGCCACCGGGACAGTCTTCATTTCATTTCTTACTTCCCCGGAAAATAATCGGCGCATCACAATCGCTGCGACTCTCGCCAGTTCGAGACCCGCGCTCGAGAGAACCGGCAACGCGAGATCATCCTGGCTGGCGGCGATTGCCGGGAACAGCGACGCGAAGTCCGGGGGCGGAACGGAGTTTGCCACGTACGCCAGCTCAGCCATCGATTTCACGCCCCAGGTCTTAGAGAGTTCAGCCGCGAGTTTGTTGCCGGAAAATTCGCTTTGATTGAGAACCTCGTCGCTGGCGCGCAGGACTGCACGCACAACTTCGCGACCGATCCAGTGCGCGGAACCTTCATCGCCGATAGCGAATCCCCAACCGCCCGCCCGCGCTGCATTGCCGTTCTGGTCGCGTCCATAAGCGATGGAACCCGTGCCCGCGATCACAATGACGCCGGCACCAGTGCCGAACGCGGCCTCAAGCGCGATTTCCATGTCGCCGACTACATCAATGGGCGAGAAGAGGACTTCGGCGAGAATGTTGTGTACGCTCGCCGCCAACTCTGGACGCGCCGCGCCGGAGCCGCCGACACACGTGCGCTTTACCTGTACAGGAGTAATTCCAGCGGACGCGCAGGCCTGGCGCACGGCCTGCTGCAAAGACTCGCGCGCGCGCGCCTCGCCAACGCGAACAATATTGCTAGGCCCAGCAGTAGCGGTGGCGAGAGTTTTCGACTCGTCTCCCACGACGCAGGTCGTTTTCGTACCGCCGCCGTCAATGCCGAGATAGTAGGGCACGTGGTTAGTTCTAACACACCGAAAGCCTTGAGCTTTGAGCTACGGGCCATGAGCAAGAACCAGAGCACTGAATCCAACTCTGCGACTCGCAAGTCGTACCTCACGGCTCGCGACTCCAGAGTCTCACTCGCGAAGTCGCGCACTTCCCGCCATAATTGAGTTCACCGCACAACCTCGTCACAACTCATGGGTCTGAACAAACTCGATTTCGCCATCATTGCGCTGTATCTGCTCGGCATCACGCTATTCGGGCTGCGCTTTCGCAAGAAGCAGCGGTCCCTGCGCGATTACTTTCTCGCTGGGCGCGATATTCCCTGGTGGGCGATTTCGCTCTCGATCGTCGCGGCCGAAACCAGCACGCTCACCATCATCAGCATTCCAGGGCTGGCCTACGACACGAATCTGACATTTTTGCAGGTCGTGATGGGCTATATCGTCGGCCGCATTGTCATCAGCTTTGTGCTGTTGCCGCATTATTTCCGCGGCGATTTATACACCGCTTATGAGTTAATCGAACGCCGCTTTGGGCGCGGTCTGCGATCTTTAACCGCAGGATTATTCCTGCTCACACGGGCTGCGGCCGAGGGCGTACGCGTCTATGCCGTATCGATCGTGGTTTCCATCGCCCTCGGAACGGGAGAACTTGCGTCCATCGCCATTATCACGATATTGACGCTGATCTATACGTTTGAAGGCGGCCTTGCGGCAGTAATCTGGACCGATGTCGTGCAAACTGTAATTTATGTTGGAGGAACGCTGGTCGGGTTGGTAACCATCCTGCATCTTGTCCCCGGCGGATGGACGGCGATTCACGCCGCTGCGGCCAGTGCGGGCAAGCTTCAGGTATTCGACTTCAGCACGAGCCTTTGGATTCCCTACACGTTTTGGGCGGGGCTTATCGGCGGCGCGTTCTTTACCGTGGCCAGTCACGGAACCGATCAACTGATTGTGCAGCGCCTGCTGGCAGCGCGAGGACAGAAGCAGTCGGCCACGGCGCTCATTGTGAGTGGAGTGGCGGTTTTCTTTCAGTTCGCCATGTTTTTGTTGGTCGGCGTCATGTTGTGGGCTTACTACCGCCAGCCTTCGATTTTCTTTGGACGCGGGGATCGAATCTACCCGAAATTTATTGTGACCAGCATGCCGCATGGGATTTCCGGCTTGCTGATCGCCGCGATTCTGGCGGCGGCGATGTCGAACTTGAGCGCGGCGCTCAATTCGCTGTCGTCGACCACGATCATGGATTTTTACGTGCAACTACGGCCTGCGGCGGAGGAGCGGCTGCGCATGCGCCTGGCGCGGGTGGCCACGTTTGCCTGGGCACTGGTGCTGTTCGGACTGGCAGTCATCGCGCTGCACAGAGCAGGGCGCGTGGTGGAAGTGGGACTGCAGATCGCGTCCGTTGCATACGGTGCCCTGCTCGGTGCGTTTCTACTCGGCGTGCTGACAAAGCGGGCCAATTCGCGCGGCGCGATGATAGGAATGCTGTGCGGCTTCGCCACCGAATTATATTTATGGCGAGCGACGCATGTTCCGTGGACCTGGTGGGTGATGATTGGAGCTGGAGTGACGTTTGCAATTGGATACGCGCTTAGCTTTGCATTTGTGAGCGACCACTCGGGTTGATCGGTCGTGGTGTAGATGATCTGTCATTCCGAGCGGAAGCGAGGGATCTAGGTTTTGTCTACGCTATGATCTCCGTAGAACCTATGGAACGCGATTCCAAACAAGCAGAGCTTTCCCGCGACCTCGGCGTGAGCCATGCCACCGCGATCGTGATTGGCACGATTATCGGCAGCGGGATTTTTCTGGTTCCGTCGGAGATGATGCAGGATGTCGGTTCGGCCCGACTGGTTTATCTGGCGTGGATCGTAGGTGGTTTGCTGTCGTTTTTTGGCGCACTCACTTATGCCGAACTAGGCGCGATGAGGCCGCAGGCCGGCGGCGAATATGTGTACGTCCGCGACGGATATGGGCCGCTGGCGGGATTCCTCTACGCATGGACCTGGTTCGTAATCGCGAAACCGGCATCGGTCGCAACCGTTGTGACGGGACTAGTTCGGATTCTTGGAACGTTCTCGGCTTTCTCCTTCTTCTCTAACAAAATTTTCTCTGTGCCTTTCAGTTTCACCTGGGGACAGCTCGTCGCCATCTCGGCGGCCATCGTCATTTCTGCGTTGAACTACATCGGGGTGAAAAAGGCGGGGGAGTTCCAGCTGATCTTCACCGTGCTGAAAGTCGCGATCATCCTGGGAATCGTGTTCGTGTGCTTCAGCGGCATCGGTAGTGTTACTGGGCGAGGCTGGAGCAATTTCTCGGGAACATTCATCGGCGCAAAGGGCGGCATCGCCGGATTCATGGCAGCGCTTGTGGCAACGCTGTGGGCCTATGACGGATGGAATGACCTGAACATGGTCGGCGGCGAGGTGAAGCAGCCGGAACGAAATATTCCGATTGCTCTGATTGCCGGCGTAGCCACGGTGGGCGTGTTGTATGTGCTGGTGAATGCTGGTGTGCAATATGTGCTTTCGGCGAGTGCGATTGCCGCATCGCCGCGACCGGCATCGGACGCGGTTGCGCACGTCCTCGGGCATGTAGGCGCGGGCATTGTATCCGCGGGCATGGCGCTTTCGATGTTGGTGACGCTGAATGGAACCATCATGAGCGGAGCGCGCGTGCCCTACGCGGTGGCGCGCGATCGATATTTTTTTCGCGGGCTGGCTGAGGTTCATCCGCGCTTTCATACGCCATCCACGGCCATTGTGGTACAGGCGATGGTGTCGATCGCATTGCTCCTGCTGGGCGCGAGTTTTGGGCAGCTGTTTTCTCTGGCGATTTTTGCCGAATGGCTCTTCTATATGACCGCGGCCAGCACGGTGTTTGTCTTTCGCTGGCGCGAGCCGGATGCCCCGCGTCCCTATCGCATGTGGGGATACCCGTTCGTGCCGGCGATCTTTGTGCTGGTCGCGGCGGCGTTGCTGGTCTACACGTTCGCAAACAACTTCCCGAACTCAGCCTATGGCCTGCTGGTGATTCTGTCTGGCATCCCGATTTTCGCGTATTTCGCACGCAAAAGATCAAAATCCCCACTCTAGCGCCACAAATGCGGCGCCAGAGCAGGGCGTGGGGCGTCCGTCTACCGATAACTCTTAATCAGCTTGCACGGCGCATGGGTTTGTCCGACGTCGCGAAGTCTGCCTTCGCTTCCGCGGACGATGAAACGTCCTCGGCACCAGTCTGTTTCAGGATCTCTTTCGCTTTCGTGGCCCAGTCCGAGCTATCGCAGTGAACGGAGAGCAGAATGCCTCCGCTTTTTACGCGGCCTTCGTAGCGCTTGGCTTCGTATTCCGGGATGCCCATACCGATCAGGGCTCCGGTGAGCCCGCCGATGGCGCCGCCCGCGCCAGCTCCGGCCAACAACGCCACAATCGGTCCCGCTGCGAGTAGTGGTCCAATCCCCGGAATTGCAAGCGCGCCAATTCCGGCAAGCCAGCCCAAGCCTCCGCCGACCACAGCGCCGGTGGTCACACCCGCTGCTACTCCCTCCGGCGCTTTAGTATTTTTTTCGTGCGCGAAGTCTTTGGTTCCAAGATTTTCCGGCAACAGCGCCGAAATATCCGTATTGCGGAAGTTTGCTTCGCGCAGAACGTCGACTGCGTTCTCTGCGCTCATGCGATCCCGATAGATGCCGAATACCGCCGTATTCTTTGCCATAGGTCCGTGCTCCTTAATTGGAGAATATTTTTGCCAGCTGAAACTTTGACGAAGGGCTCTGTCCCCAAACTATTGCAAAGCTCGATGCCGCGAAATCAAGCGCGGACCGTAGCGCATACGGAGATGCCTTTAAGGAATTGGATTGAGATCATTCCACGCGAAGAAATCGCCTGGAAATCACCCTAGCTGCCTCAAGAAAAAATCGGCGGTGGCTCAATTTGAAAAAAATCCGAACCATAAATGACACGAATGCGCACGAAGGAAAAGCCGCCAACAAAATCCTTCGTGCAACTTCGTGTCCTTCGCGGTTTCGGGTTTTTGGACCGTCATTCAGATTGAGCTTTATCCAAATGACTTCCGGTTTTTGCCTGTTTTCTCCACGAACTTACCGATGATCTTGCGCTTTGCTGCGCTCGACACCCGGCCCCGTGCCCATTTTGGGCGATTCTCTCCTGAAGACATCCCTGCGGTTACTTTTGGTCAAGAGCCGTGGACACGTTTACCCCCTGTCCTATCTCTCGTATTTTTAAGACTCCAAGAGCCGGATTCCTCCCCATCCGGGGCCCAATGGAGCGAACTTAGATGTCGACATACGGCGGATTTCAACTCGGATTACTGCCCGAACGGAAGGTCAACAAACGGGCTTTGGCGGCCGCTTACGGCGTGGTGCTGCTGTTGTTGTTGATTGTCATCAACATTGGCCTGCTTTTCCCGCAAAAGTTGCAGCTCGTTACCTATCATGTGACGGAATTAATCCCTACCCCGGCGCTGCGTCCCGAGCCGGAACCCGTTAAAAAACCCGATGTCAAGGTTCAAAAACTACTGCCGGTGGTAAAGGCCCCCGTATTCGAACAACCCAAACTGATCGTTCCCCGCGAGGTGCGTCACGAAGCGCCACAGCCGGTGGAAGCTCCAAAAGTCGTAGTCAATGAATTCAAAGCTCCCGAGCTGAAGATGACGGCAGGGGGAGCGCGTCCGCAGCTGGTGCATACCGGCGATTTCGGCGGAAGCTCGCAGACGCCCACGGTGAACGTCGCAGTACAGAAAGTACAGACCGGAGGCTTCGGCGATCCCAACGGATTGAAGGGCGAAGGCAAGCAAGGCGCGAAGCTCTACGCCGCGCAAGCCGGAGGATTTGATATGCCGGTCGGCCCTGGACAGGGCAATGGAACCGGCGGAGCCAAAGGAATCAAAGGCACGGTGGCCAGCGCCGACTTCGGCAATGGCGTAGCGACCGGCGGCAAAGGCGATGGACGCAGCAACGGTCAGGTCGCGACCGGCGGATTCGGAGCGCAACAAGTCGCGCATCAAGGACCAAGAATCGCGGCGGATACCGGCGCGGCAACGACGCCGGTTGAAATCACCTTCAAGCCCAATCCGGTTTACACGGATGAGGCCCGCAACCTGAAGATCGAGGGCGAAGTATTGCTCGAGATGAGTTTTTCGGCCAACGGAGAGTTGCATGTAAATCGCGTGGTTCGCGGACTCGGTCACGGCCTCGACGAAGCCGCGGTCGCCGCCGCCAACAAGATTCGTTTCAAGCCGGCTATGCGTGTCGGCGTGCCAGTGGATTCCACTGCAGTGGTTCACGTGGTCTTCCAACTGGCGTACTAACACTGAAGGCAGTACGGGTACGAACTGAACTTGGTTTTCAACTGGAGATAAGAAATGCGCACTTCGAACTGGTTACTTAGCGCGGCACTGCTGGGAACGTCACTGACGTTGAATGCAGCCGCACAACAAGCGGGAGATTCACAGGCACCGGCCACGGCGGCAACGCCGGCTGGCTCGACCCAGGATGCGGCAACGCAGCCTGCGCAATCCGCACCCGCCCAAGGGCAACCTGCAACCGCAGCCGAGAAAGCCGCGCAGTTGCTGACGCCTCCGCCTCCGGTCGCCGCTCCGCAGACCATGGACCAGGTCGTCAACCTGTTCATCGAGCGCGAGCATGGTTTGATCAAGGCGCTTTCGAACCGCACTCCGGTGGTCGAAACTTATCTGCAGAACCTGACCAACGATCCGCAACTCGGGCCGGTTCCGAGCGAGGATCACTACTTCCTCGGCCGCATGGATATGGGCGAGACCATCGACCGCAAGGATTATTTGAAGGAAGAAGAAAAGGGCATGCAGGCTCGCCTTCTGGGCGGCTTCCAGAAGCTGTACAAGGTTCAATACCAGCCGCTCGGCTTTTCCTGGATGGTCTATGCCGACCGCACCGACTTTGACCGAGATCACTACGAATTCCGCTACATCCGCCGCGAATTTCTGGGCGATGTGCGCTGCCTGGTGTTTGATGTCACGCCGAAGGCGAAATCGGGACGTGGCCGCTTCCTGGGCCGCGTATGGGTCGAAGATCAGGACTACAACATCGTGCGCCTGAACGGCACGTATATGCCGGCTGCGCACAACACTTACTTCTTCCACATGGATAGCTGGCGCTTGAACCTGATCCCCGGCTACTGGGTACCGTCGTACATCTACAGCGAAGAAGGCGACTTCAGCGCTGGCGTAAAGAACAAGACCGCTTTCAAGGCACAGACCCGCATCTGGGGATATGACCTGAAGAAAGACAACAAAGACGACGAACTCACCCAAATTCGGGTAGACAGCGTAAAAGATGAAAGCGCGACTAACCAGGACGCGTCTCCGCTGCAGGCTGAGCGCGAATGGCAGCAGCAGGCGGAAGACAACGTCATCGAGCGCTTGACCGCGGCGGGCTTGCTCGCTCCGGAAGGCGACGTCGACCACATTCTGCAAACCGTCGTTAACAATCTTGAAGTCACCAACAATATCGACCTGCCGCGGCCGGTACGCACGCGCGTACTGCTCACGGCTCCGCTGGAAACCTTCAGCGTGGGCAACACCATCGTGATCAGCCGTGGGTTAGTCGACGTGCTCCCCGACGAGGCCAGCCTTGCTGCGGTGCTCTCGCACGAATTGGCGCACATTGTTCTCGGCCACAACCTGGGATCGAAATTCGCCTTCAACGACCGCATGCTATTCAACGACGATTCCACGTATCAGAATCTCGGCTTCAAGCACATTCCGGAAGAAGAACAAGCTGCCGACAAGAAGGCGGTCGAACTGCTCAAGAACTCTCCGTACGCGCAGAAACTCGACAACGTCGGATTGTTCCTGAAGGCTCTGCAGCTGCGCACCCCGCAACTAAGCGCCCTGCTGACCACGCACCTGGGCAATCCGCTGGCGGAAGGCGGGCAAGTCCTGCGTTTGAGCGCTCTCTCCACGCAGGGTCCTGCACTCGACAACACCAAGCTCGATCAGATCGCAGCGCTGCCCCTTGGCGGCCGCGTGAAGATCAACCCTTGGGACGACAAGGCGGAAATGGTGAAGACAGCTCCGGTCGCCATCACCTCGGCGCGTGACAAGATGCCGTTCGAAGTCACCCCGTTCTATCCACGGCTGGCGCGCTTCGGTACGAACAACGCGGCTCCGAATAACCCGGCTACGGCTACAAACGCAGCCCCGAGTAACTAGCAGAAGAGCAATTCTTGTGGGAGAGCGGCCCTTAAGGGCCGCCCACCACACCTCAATGAACCTGGGCTTTAGTCCCGGTTCTACTTCAAGTTGAAACAAAACGCTGGCCGGGATCCGGAAACCCTCCGGGATACCCGGCCTTCGTTTTTATAGTTCTCTTCGTAGCGCCGGCGTCCCACCCGCGCTTAACCAATGCCATCGTCAGTCCGCTGCTAAAATTCCTTCAGCATGGCCGCAGTCCATCAGCCCGCCTTCCCGCGCACCATCTTCCACGTCGACATGGACGCCTTCTTCGTCTCCGTGGAAGAGCTCTTCGATCCTTCACTCAAAGGCAAGGCGGTCGTCGTGGGCGGACAGCGGGGCGAACGGGGCGTCGTTTCGGCCGCTTCGTACGAAGCGCGCAAATTCGGAGTTCACTCCGCCATGCCCTTGCGGACTGCGGAAAAGATGTGTCCACACGCCATCTTCGTCAACGGACATCCCGAGCGTTATCGCGAGTGTTCCGAAAAAGTATACAAAGTGCTGGGCGCATTTTCGCCGCAGATCGAAATGGCGTCGATCGACGAGGCCTATCTCGACATGACTGGCACCGAACGCCTGCACGGCCCTCCGCTAAAATGCGCCCATGCCTTGCACGAGCGAATGAAGGCCGAGACGCGGCTGAATTGTTCGGTCGGCATTGGATCATCACGGCTCATTGCGAAAGTTTCGTCGGCCCAAGCCAAGCCCAACGGAGTTCTCTACATCGTCCCCGGCCAGGAAGCGAAATTTCTTGCTCCGCTCGACGTGCGCGAAATTCCCGGTGTCGGCAAGGTGATGGAGAAACATCTTCACTCCCTCGGCATCAGAAAAGTTGGCGACCTGGCCAGGCTGGAAGATTCCGAACTGGAAAGCCGCTTCGGCAAATGGGGCCTCGCCTTGGCCGGAAAATCGCGAGGCCAAGATGCCGGAGGATGGTTCGACAATGAAGTTGGCGCCGACCTCGACGCCAAATCCATCAGCCACGAGCACACCTACAACGAAGACACTGCCGATATTACCCAGCTGGAATCTACGTTGATGCGCCTTTCGGAAATGGTCTGCCGCCGCCTGCGGGAAGCCAATTTCCACGCGGGAACGGTTCAACTCAAACTGCGCTACAAAGATTTCACGACCATCACGCGCGCCCACACGTTGGCAGCCCCAACCCAACTCGATACCGAGATTTTCGAACACATCCGCGCCCTCTTCCGCAAGAACTGGAAGAAAGGCACGCCGGTGCGCCTGTTGGGTGTGCAGACTTCTCATTTTTCCGCGCAACCCAATCAAATCAATTTGCTGGAGGGCAACCGTCACGAGCGCTGGAAGAACGCTCTCGCCGCCGCTGATCGTCTCCGCGACAAATTCGGCGAATCCAGCGTTGGTCTCGCTACGGGAATGCGCGGAGGCTTCCGCGAGCGCACCCACGAAAACCCGGCAGGATTACCGGGAAAAAAGAAGCCACAAGACTAAGGGATACCCCTCAAGCCCACGTTTGCTCTACACTCGTGCTTCGTAAAAGGAGCCATCCGAATGCCGCACCAAAGCATATTCATTCTGCCCTTACTCGTCGCCGCTCTAGCCGCTTCAAACTCCGGATCAAAGCCGTTGCGCGAGAGCGTAAGCGGGGTTCTGCTCGTTGCCAATAAAGGCGATCAGACTCTCGGCATCATCGATCCCGAGTCGGGCAAGCAAGTTGCAACCGTCGCCGAGGGCGGCATCACCGGGCATGAGGTAATTGCTTCGCCCGACGGGAAACTGGCGTACGTGCCAATCTACGGCAACTCCGGCGTGGGCAAGCCCGGCACCGATGGCCAGAACATGGTTGTGATTGACATCGCATCCCGCAAAGTCGTGGGCAATGTTGATTTCGGCCACGGCGTGCGCCCGCACTGCCCGCTGATCGGGCCGAAAGACGGCATGCTCTACGTCACCACTGAACTCGAGAACGCGATCACCATAATCGATCCGCACACCATGAAGGTGGTCGGCTCCATTCCGACGGGCAAGCCGGAATCTCACATGCTCGCGATTTCACACGACGGCCGCTATGGATACACCACCAACGTCGGCTCGGGCACAGTCTCCGTTCTCGATATGCAGGCACGCAAGACCCTCGATGTAATCACGGTTGCGCCCGTGGTGCAGCGGATTGCGCTTTCGGTAGACGGCCATCTGGCCTTTACCTCCGATCAATCGAAGCCGCAGCTGGCCGTAATCGACACGGCGACACGAAAAGTTAAGTCGTGGGTGCCGCTCCCTGCGTCGGGCTATGGAACGGCCGCGACCCCGGATGGAAACTGGCTCGTGATCGCGATTCCGGGTGCAAATAAAGTAGGCGCGCTCAATCTGAAAACGATGAAGCTCGAACACACAGTCGACGTTCCGGCCGCGCCGCAGGAAGTTCTGATTCGGCCCGACGGCGCCGTCGCTTATGTCTCCTGCGATGCCAGCAAGAAAGTTGCGGAGATTCGAATCTCAGATTGGACTGTGACTCGATTGATCGATGCCGGGCCTGGCGCAGATGGGCTGGCATGGGCCGCGCAGGAGTAATCCGCAATACCCGCAATCCAAAAACAAATCGGTGGGACGATAATCGCCCCACCGAGTCGAATCAGCGAACAATTCTATCGCCGGAAAGAGTGCCGTTCGAAACGAGGCCCTGGATTCCGCACCCACGGGTGCGCATACGGATGAACGTAGTAGCCGCGGTTTCCCCATCCTCGTCCCCAAGGCGTCGCGTCGAAATAGATGCCGTGCGTGCGCCAACCGAAGTACGGATGCGACCATCCCCACGCGAAGAAAGACGGGGCGATCACGATGGCCGGGCCGAAACGAATGGCCCCGCCGATGAAAAATCCCGGCGCCGGCGGCCCGTACACGACGAATGGATCGTAAGCCGGAACGTAGATGTAAGCCGGATTCGTCGGCAGAATTTCGACGTCGTCATCGCTATCGACGACATTGTCGTAGGCACTGCTGCGCAGATATCCGTAACGGTATGCCTGCTTCCGCTGGCGCTGTACTGCGTCCATCACATCCGGACGCTGCGCGAGTACCGCGTTGCCTAATTGCTGCGTCCACTGCGGATCCTGCGCCATCGTGCTTAACACCGAAGGGAATGGAAGCAGAGCGAGGACGCTAGCATCCCACTGCAGATTGTCATCGTGAATGGCGTTGGCCAGCGCGTCGCCCTTCAGATCGGCATGTTGATTCGCCCAGCCCGAAGCGTCGGCAATCTGGTCGGGATAAGTCGACGCCGTCAAAACCTGCGCCAGCAGCGGATCGGGATACAGGGCGATTCGCGCCACCAGGTCGTCGAGTTGCTTGGACGAAAGCATCGCTCCCGAGGGTGCGCCTTGAGCATCAGGCGGAGTCTGTTGCGCCGACGCGGGCGGAGGCGGAGGTGGTGGCGTGTACTGATCCTGCCCCTGGTTCTGGTTTTGCGCTATGGCAGAGACGGCAAGAAATACTGTGCCAGCCAAAAGAATGGCGAGAGTAGCGCCGCCAAACTTTTTGGGCTTAGCTTTCGAGCGCAGTAAGCATTGAGGCAACTCAAAATTTCCAAACATAAGATTATTGATGCCAGTGAAGGATACAAAGATGCTGTGGGAAATCATCCGCCTGGTGGCGCGCGGGACGCGCACTCCACCGTCAAATTTAACCTTCTAAACCAACACTTTCTCCGGCGCAACCTGAGCTGCCGCGCGCATATGGCGGACGCGTTCGTAGACCTTGCCATACTCTCGCGCCGATGCATTCCAGGAAAAATCCTTGCCCATGCCGTTGCGCATCAGCGCCTGCCATGAAGTCTGGTCGCGATAAGCCTGCAACGCCTGCTTCACGGTCAGCAAAAGCGCTTCCCCGTTGTAGTCGTGGAATTTGAATCCCGTGCCTTTGCCGGTACGCGCGTCCCACGGTTCAATAGTGTCGTCGAGTCCGCCGGTAGCGCGCACGATCGGCACGGTGCCGTATTTGAGGCTGTAAATCTGGTTGAGCCCGCAGGGTTCGTAGCGCGAAGGCATTAGGAACATATCGGCCCCGGCTTCGATCTTGTGCGCCAAGGCATTGTCATAAGCGACCTTCACCGCGATCTTGGCCGGGAATTGCTTGTTCAGACGCTGAAACAATTCTTCGTAAGATTTGTCTCCCGATCCCAGAATAATCATGATCATTTCTTCGCGGGCCAGCCGGTCGGCAACCTGCGCGATCAGGTCGAATCCCTTCTGCGCCGCAAACCGTGAAACGATGCCAATCACCGGCATCTTGGGATTCGCCTTAGCCATGCCGAAAGTTGCGAGAAGATCCTGTTTGCACTTGGCTTTGCCGGTTAGATCCTGCGGCGAAAACTTCTGCGCGGCGAACTTATCCGTTTGCGGACTCCACTCCGCATAGTCGACGCCATTCAAAATTCCTGTCACCGTGGCGGCGCGGTCGCGAAGCACGCCTTCCAGGCCAAACCCGTATTCCGCCGTCTGAATTTCCTGGCTATATTTTCGGCTCACTGTCGTCACGAAGTCGGTATAGGTCAGCGCGCCCTTTAGAAAATTTACCTGCCCGAAAAATTCCATCTTCGACATGGTGAATAGATCCCAGGGCAACATCAGCAACGGCAGCGTGTCGGGCGGAAACAATCCCTGATAGCCCATGTTGTGGATGGTAAAGACCGTACCCACGTCTCGAAATGCCGGATCTTCCGCATAGATCGTCTTCAGCAAAACCGGGATCAGCGCCGACTGCCAGTCGTGGCAATGAAAAATCTGCGGCACGCCGAGAATCTTCGACGCTTCCAGCACCGTCCGCGAGAATAGAGCGTAGCGTTCCGCGTTATCGGGATAATCTCCGGCAGATGTTCCATAGAGATAATCGCGATCAAAATATTGCGGGTACTCGACAAAATAAAATTTGACGCCGCCTTGGATAACCCCACCCACGACAGATGAGAAGCGATATTCATCGTCAAAGGGAACAGTTACGCTGCGCATCACCGTCGCCGGATCGCTGAGCTTAGTCTGGCGGTAGCGCGGCAGATACACGCTGACCTGATGGCCCAGTGCGGCCAGCGCGCCCGGCAGCGCACCCACTACGTCCGCCAGACCGCCGGTCTTCGAAAATGGAACGCCTTCGGAAGCTGCGAATGCGATATGCATGAGAGGAAAACCTCCACGAGCGCGTTTTCCGGCTCGCACGCTATGATGATGAAGATGAACGCCTCATTTGTTTAGGCTTGGGTTTGAGCTTGGGGTCCATGCCGTTGCGAATCGCAGCTAAGATGCCGTCGCCGACCTGCAAGTCTACTTCCCGGGCAAAGAAGGGGTCAATGTGCCAAAGGTAGCGTCAACCCGCCGGCCACAATCGAAGCCGAAATTGGGCCAGCATTTTCTGGCCAGCGAAGACAATGCCCTGCGCATCGTCGACAGTCTGGGCGACATATCGCAGAGCACCGTGCTCGAAATCGGCCCCGGACGCGGCATGATGACCTCGCTTCTCGCCCGGCGCGCGCGCCGTCTCATCGCCGTCGAACTCGATCGCGTGCTGGCGGCGCAGCTGCGATTGAAGTTTGGCATGACGCGAAATGTTGAGATCATTGAAGGGGATATTCTGTCGATCGACATCGATTCTCTGTTCGGACCCAAGCCGGGCCTGGGACGCCCGGGGATCGACCTCAAGCCCGAGCCGGCGAAGGTTGTGGGCAATCTTCCTTACTACATTACCTCCGACATTCTTTTGCGCCTGTTTGAATATTCAAGATATTTCGAGACCATTGTGATCATGGTCCAGCGCGAAGTCGCCGACCGCATGGCCGCACAACCAGGCAGCAGCGACTACGGATTGCTCTCCGCCACGGCGCAGCTTTATGCGCGCGTGGAAAATCTTTTCACCCTGCCGCCGGGCGCGTTTACGCCTCCGCCGAAGGTGCATTCGTCCGTTTTGCGGCTGACCATCGAACCCCAGCAGGAAAAACTTGGTATCGCAGGCGATGGCTTCATCGATTTTTTGCGCCTCTCGTTCGGGCAAAAGCGCAAAACGCTTTGGAACAATCTGAAAGAGAAATATCCCGAGGCCAACTTGAAACGCGCGCTCGCCGATGCCGGAGTAAAGCCAACCGCTCGGGCGGAAACTTTGAGCCTCGAAGAAAGCGCGGCTGTGTATAAAGCATTGCGCCCGGAAACTTAGGGAGGGTTGATGACTGGTACTCTCCGTCGTCCTGCCGTTGCGGGACGCTTCTATCCGCGCGATCCCGAGGATCTGCGCGCTGAAGTTCAGTCGTACCTCTCGCAAGAAAGAGGCAATACGCGGTCCCCGGTCCGCGCCATCGGCTGCATCGCCCCGCATGCGGGCTACATGTATTCCGGTCACGTGGCAGGCGCAGTCTTTGCCCGCATTGAAATTCCCCGACTCTGCATCGTGCTGTGCCCCAACCACACCGGCATAGGCCAGCCTCTCGCTATCGTGAGCGAAGGCGCATGGGAGACGCCGCTCGGCGAAGTTCCGATTGCCGCTGCACTGGCCACGGCTTTAAAACAGCGCTTCCCTGCTCTCCAGGAAGACTCCGCCGCCCATCGTGCCGAGCATGCCGCCGAAGTCGAGCTTCCCTTTCTGCAATTGCTGCAGCCGGAGCTGAGTATTGTCCCGATCGCGCTCGGAACCAGACGCTTCGAAATTCTCGATCAGTTAGGCACAGCCATCGCCGATGTCGTCGCGGCGCAATCTGAACCGGTGCTGATCATCGCCTCCAGCGACATGAATCACTATGAGCCCGACGCGGTCACACGCGTAAAAGATCATCGCGCCATCGAGCGAATTCTCACGCTCGACCCGCAGGGCTTGCATGAGGTGGTCACGCAACAGGAGATCAGCATGTGCGGATTCGGTCCGGCGGTCGCGATGCTAACTGCTGGACGACAACTGGGAGCGAAGTCAGCAGAGCTAGTGAAATACGCGACTTCAGGAGATATCTCTGGCGACCGGAATATGGTTGTGGGCTATGCGGGCGTGATCGTCAAATAAGGCTCTCACGGCTCAGGCGTATCCGGGATCACCGACAGCTGTACGCTTTTCCTCTCGCCTTCGCTCACATGCAGCGAGTTTCCCTGCCCTTCAAAACTCTTCAGGAAATCGGGATTGTAATACTCCTCTCCCTCGACACTTTCCCAGGCGAACAACGTGTAATCCCCCGGAGGAAGGCCGCGCAGGCTGAAGTGTCCGCTCTGGTCGCTGACGGTTTTGTGATAGCGGTCGATCCGCGATCGCAGTCGCACTTCCGGCACAGCGACGATCACCGCGTTAGCCACCGGCTGATTTTTAGCGTCGACGACCACGCCATCGGTGACACCGCCGTTAGTATTGATCATCACATCAAGCACAACCGCTCCGCCGCTGACGTTGACGCCAGAATCGTTCACGTCACGGCCACCAGCCAGCGCGGACTTGATGAACCAATCCGCATTCGCTTCATTCTCGCCCACCAAGCGCACGTAATAGTTTCCGGCCGGAACATCTTTCCACTCAAAACTTCCATCGGGCGCAACGTGCGAGAGATTGGTGAACTGATCGCCGAGAGTAAAGGTTCCCGCGTCATCTCCCGCATCGGTGGAGTGCAGGGTAAGAAAAATCTGGCTGGCATCGAAACGAGTTGTCGCAGCGCTGGCTTCGAGCCGCAGATGTCCGCGGATCGTCGTACCGGGTTGCGGCGCAAGGCGCAGCCCATCCACGTTGCCCGCCACCTGCAGCGCCTGCCGCGCCGACATTGGCATAGGGCCACCGTCAACGGTCGCAACAATCGTGTAGCTACCGGGCGAAACATCGCGAATCGTGAAACTGCCATCCTTGCGAATGTCGGCTCCGTTCAGAATTAGATTGAAGTCGCGCGACTGCAACATGATCACAGCCGTAGTCCGCGGTGGCAGATTGACCACCGATCCCCGGATGGTCAGGCTCGCACTCGGCGTCAGCGAAAAGTTCACCGGAAATTCGTCTCCGGCACGCAATGAAACTGGTGCGGCCTGGCTGCGGTCTGGCGTGCCCGGATAGTAGGTCGTTTGATAGGCAGTCCCGGCAGATTTATCGGAAGACGCAATATTCGCGTTTAAATCAGCAGGCTTCACCGCACCAGCAGCATTCTCTATGAGGCTTTTGAAATCCGGCGGCGGACTGACCGAAACATAGTAGTTTCCCGCGGCCAGACCTGGCACTCGAAATTCTCCAAGATCATTTGTTCGCTCGCCACCGGCCTGTTCCCAGCGGCGTCTCCCGGAAGAATACGTTTCCCGAAGCACAGCGACGTCGGCATTAGGCAGCGGATCGCCGTCCTCGTCCGTAACGCGTCCGTGAATCACAGCCGCCGCTTGCAGGCGAATCTGCAGGTCCTTGAGTTCCTGACCGCCCGCAAGCGTCAGGATGCGCCCCTCGCTTCGTGCGTGTCGCTTGTCGAGGTCGAGAAGTCCGGTGCGCTCGGCGTAAAGGTGGTAGCGTCCGGGCAGAATGCCATCAATGTGAAATGTGCCGCCGGCCCCAGTCGTCGCCGAATAGTTGCCAGCTTCGTCCTGGTTCTCGCCGATGAGTTCGATCAGCGCCTTCTTGATCGGCTCACTGTTTGGCTCCTTCACGACAATGCCTTCAATCGTCGCCCGGGACGAAGTTTTGGGAGCGCTCTCCGATTGAGCCAGAGCGCCCGCGCAGAGGGCAACCAGCGTCAAGCCTACGGCGATCAGCTTCATCTTCATAGCAGAGGCAGCGGGTTAGGAGGCGGGGAACACTTCGCCGACCGTGAGGAGCGGTCGTTTCAAGCCTCATTTTATCTTGCAAGGCCGCAACTGGGCCAAAGGTTTCTTAAGGCTCCTCTGTGTCCCCTGTGTCCTCAGTGGTTTACAGGACCTTGACAGGAAGCATCCTTCTGCTTATATTTCGATATGTATCTAATTACATGATTCCCTAAATATGCCGCCCTCTTCCAACCAGGCGTTCAAAGCCATAGCCGATCCCACGCGGCGGGAGATTCTGCGCTTGCTACGCCGCGGAGAGATGACGGCCGGCGACTTGGCCGAGCGCTTCGATATGACCAAGCCCACCATGTCCCACCACTTCGCCGTGCTCAAAGAGGCAGACCTGCTCACCAGCCGGCGCGAAGGCCAGACGATCTGGTACGGGCTGAACACGACGGTCGTGCAGGACTTGATGGCCTGGGCGATGGATTTGATTCGCAGCAGCGAAGACGGCGATGAAAAGCCGTCACGACGGAAAGAGACGAAACTGAAGGACAACGAAAATGAAACTGATGTCTAGCCAAGGCTATTATCTGGCTGCAGGAGTGGTCATTGCGGCCACTCTCGTAGGAGTGGTGGCTGCATATCCACATCTACCCGAAGTGATCCCGGTGCACTGGGACGCGCGCGGCCACGTCAACGAATGGGGCCCGAAGTGGTCGCTGTTCTTACTCGGCCCCGGCATCATGGTCTTCATGGTTCTCTTGTTTGCCGCCATTCCCTGGCTCTCTCCGAAGCAGTTCGAAGTGGAGTCATTTCGCGCCACCTATCTCTACATCATGATCATGATTGTCAGCATGATGGCCTACGCTCAGATCCTGATCGTGCTCGCGGCACTCGGCGTGCCCTTTGATATGACTCGCGCCGTGGAAGGTTGCGTCTGCCTGCTCATCGCGTTGCTGGGAAACGTCATGGGCAAAGTGCGGCGAAATTTCTTCGTGGGCATCCGGACCCCGTGGACGCTAACCAACGAACGCGTATGGAACGCCACGCATCGGCTGGGCGCGAAGACTCTCTTCGCGGGAGGGCTGGCGGGATTGTTGGCCGTAATTCTGAAAGCGCCGTTCTGGCTGCCGCTGGCGGCTATCGCAATTTCTGCGCTGATACCCGTGACTTACTCGCTAGTTTTTTACAAGCAATTGGAACACAGAGGCGAACTGTAG